>Ga0315285_10002097_pt1 | contig 20856 bp, 23 predicted proteins | sample YL17G09_36_MG_FD_203698 | JGI IMG/M metagenome (GOLD analysis project Ga0315285, IMG submission 203698) | Sediment microbial communities from Yellowstone Lake, YNP, Wyoming, USA - YL17G09_36 | ecosystem: Environmental > Aquatic > Freshwater > Lake > Sediment | place: USA: Wyoming | collected...
GCTTGGAGGACTCGGAAGTCTTCGCTCACCAACTTACAGAAGATTCCAACGGCAACGTCGGCGGAGGACATGATGAGATGGAATAGGTGTTGTTTAACTAATAAATATCATCAGGTGGCAGTGTGACGATTTTCGCAGCTTTTACTGATTTCTCGGCTATCTTCATGATTTCTGGCTTTCACCGTTTCAAGCCTTGCTCTTGTGTTTGATTGGGTTTTTGGTTTTGAGTTGGCGAGTGTGCGAGTCTTTAGGGTTTTGGGGCTGTTTTGAGCTGGAAAGCAGAGCTACCCCCCTCCCCCTAGGTTTTTGCTGTGGGCAGTGCTTCAGTGTGGTCTCGGTTGTCGCTTCTACCAGTCCTTTCTGCGAACTTTTTTGGGCTCGGATGTTGATTTTTGCGGGTTTGGCGTATCGTGTTTTGTGTGGAGAGTGAACGCTCAGGGCATATGGTCTGCGTAGGTTATTGATCGTGTGCATTTTCTGTTGCTTCTGCGATTATGAGGTAGAATGAGGCCAGACCTTTCCATCGTCCCCATTTCTCCGCTATTTTTCGTGCTTCCTTCCCTGTGATTTTCTTGTCATGGCAATAGTAGTGTGCGATGACTCTTCTCAAGCCTAGGTCGTCAGCGGGAATCGTATCGTACCTGTGCATGGATCTGGCAATAGTGAGCTCTGCTGTCCACACTCCGATGCCCCGTATCTTGTCAAGTTCTTCAATGATTTTTCTGGTTTCCGTGAAATTCTTGTAGCTTTCCAGATTCAGTTTTCCATCACGCATCAGTCTTGAGATCTCGATGAGGTACTCGGCTTTTCTTGTTGATAACCCGCAGCTTCGGAGTTGCTTGATGTCTGCTGACGCCAGTTTCTTCGGCGTCGGGTATGCAAAATATTCTCTGCCGGCAAGTCTCAATATGTCGCCGAAAGTCTTTATGATCTTTGTCTCCAAAACGTGGGCGACGTCTAGTGAAATCTGTTGTTCAACGATGGAGTCGAGCAATGCCTCGAAAACCGTTGCCGTTGAGGGAATCCTTAATCCCATGAGTTTTCGAGAGACTTCTTTCAAAATTCTATCGTTTGACGCTTGCTGATAGAAGGGTTTGGGGTCGAATCTAATGTCAAAAAGAGCTGCAAGAACTATTTTGACCTGGTTCTTCATGTCTGAGGAGATTTTTCGGTTCGACTCTAGCTTGACACAGATTCTGGGATTGTCAATCGTTCCTGAATCTTCCAATGTGGCCAGCGCCAGTTGATTATCGATTCTGATGACCTGCCAGAATCTTCCGTCTTGGAACCTGCGGATCTGCTCATCACCATTAGAAAACAGACTCGCGCTCAGTTTGAAATTAAAAGGATAAACACATTCGAGCGTAAACTTTTCTGTCGTGATCACAGTTCTCCCTCTATGTGTCTTGCTACTTTTCGTTGAGTGGCTAAAAACAGTTTTTGATTTTGTGCGACGGGATCATGCGTAACGCTGAAATTGTCTGGTTGCAGATTATCCATACATGAGGTCTCCGTTTCGGATAAGTTTTCTAGGGACTGGTGGCGGTCGCTTTGTTATGATCACTCAAAAGCGCCGGACTGCCGGGATTCGGATAATTGGTGAAGGCGTGAATCTTCACCTGGACCCTGGTCCGGGTGCTCTTGTCCACTCGATCGATCAAGGGCTGAATCCGGAAAAGGTTCGGGCGGTGTTGGTATCTCATTGTCATCCTGATCACTACACTGATGCCGAAGTCTTTGTTGAAGCGATGACCCGTGGCATGACTCGTAAGCAGGGTCTGTTGGCCGCGCCGAAGAGTGTGTTGGAAGGAAGCGACGTCTGTGAGATTTCTATTTCGAAGTATCATCAACGAATGGTGGATCAAAGTATAGCGGCAAAGCCTGGGGTTGAGTTTCGAGTCGGACCTGTCAATATTTCGACTACCGAGGCAAGGCATACTGACCCTGATGCTGTCGGCTTCAGGTTTAAGACGGAGTTCGGAGATTTCGCATATACTAGCGACACTGAATATTTCAAGGAAATCGCTAAGCATTACGAGAATTTGCGGCTTCTTGCATTGTGTGTTATGAGACCCTCTGGAAAACCATGGAAGGGTCACATGTCCACTGAAGATGCGATAAGGATAATCTCTGAAGCGCGTCCTGAGCGTGCGGTAATGACGCATCTTGGTATGAGAATGCTTCTCCAAGGTCCTGAGAAGGAAGCGAAGATTATTCAAGACAAGACAGGAGTGCCGACGATCGCTGCGGTTGACGGGATGACTGTAGATTTTGGGGAAACGGTGGAAGTCCGTGTGGGGAAGGGAAAGAGGCAGAGGGATTTGACGGGCTTCTTATGAAGAATCTTTAACTACGCGATCTTTATACTAGGTTGAGGATTCAACTTTGCGCATCGTTCTGAGGATTGGTGGATCTGTCGTTGCTTCGCCAGTCAACCCCGGTTTAATCGTCAAGTACGTTGATGTGTTGAAAAATCTGAGAAGCAAAGGGCACGAGCTAATTGTCGTAGTGGGCGGAGGAGAATTGGCACGAGAAATGATCCGAACTGCCAAGGAAATCGGTCTTGACGAACCATCACAAGATAAGATAGCTATTTCTGTTTCAAGGATTTTCGCCCAACTCCTCCTCAGTAAACTCGGCAGAATTGGTTGCAGGACTGTTCCCTTGACACTTGAAGATGCCCAGAAATGTTTGGAAAAAGGCTTAGTAGTCGTCATGGGGGGTTTGAAGCCGGGAATGACAACCGACACCGTCGCAGCCTTGGTTGCTAGGAAAGTTAAGGCCGATTTGTTGGTCAAGGCCACGAATCAAGATGGTGTGTACAATAAAGATCCGAAAAACCATGCCGATGCAGTGAAACTTGACCACTTGAGCTTTGAAGATATGACCACTCTTTTCTCAGAAGACAAGCACAAAGCGGGTATTCATCAGATTATCGATCCAGAAGCCGTAAAGATAGTGAGGCGATATCAGGTCAAGGTTACGGTCGTCAACGGCTCTAGGCCAGAGAATGTTCTGTTGGCAGTCAAGGGCGAACATGTAGGGACTCTGATAGACTGAACTTCTAGGTTCTTTTTGTCCGGCGCCAAGTTTATATATCACTATTGATTATCAATGGCGATATCGATAGTGATATTCCCATGCAAAGAAGACATTGGATGAGGCACACTGCCATGGTTCCGAAGGGGTTCATTCGTTATCAGGTTCTTGAATCCCTAGGTGAAAAGCCCATGTCAGGCTCCGAAATAATTGACGAGATAGAAAGTAAGACGGATGGCAACTGGAAACCGAGTCCAGGCTCGATTTATCCGTTGTTGGCTTGGCTGCAGGATAATGGACGCATAAAAGAATTGCAGGCAGAACAAGGCGGGATGAAAAGATATGAACTTACAGAAAGCGGCAGAGCGCTCCTTCAGGAGCAGAAGAACATAATGGCAGAGCACAGGAAGAGGATGGAAGAATACGCGAAAAATCGCGAGAGACTTGGGAGGAAAAGATTCTTTGGTCCACCTTTTCTCGGTGCCTTCTTGTCAGGTCTGTCAGAAGAAAAGCTGGCTGAAGGAAGAAAGACGATGCACAAACTTATGGCTGCTTTCTTCGAGTTGGGACGCAGTCTGAATGAGCATCCGTCAGACAAAGTTTTCGATCAATCGTTGAAACTTCTGAACGATACGGCTGAAAAGCTTGAAGAGTTGCATAAGAAGCTAAAGGGTGAGAAAGATGAGTGAAGAAATCATAAAGGCAGAAGGGCTAACTAAAGTCTTCAATCATCATTTGGTTGCAGTAGACCACGTTGACTTTGAAGTCAAGAAAGGGGAGATATTCGGCTTCCTGGGACCCAATGGGGCTGGAAAAACCACGACAATCAACATGTTGATAACTATCCTGAAACCGACCGAGGGCAAGGCCACAGTCTTGGGCTTCGACATCTCTAAACAAAGCAATGATGTTCGAAACGTAATCGGAGTTGTGCCCCAAGAGTACACTGCCGACGAGGACCTGACCGCTTTCGAAAACATCCTTCTATGCTCTGACATGTACGGAATTCCGCGGCGAGTTGCAAAAGAGCGGGCGGAAGATCTGCTGAAGCTCGTTGAGCTGACCGAGTTCAAGGACAAGAGGGTTCAAACCTTCTCCGGAGGAATGCGCCGGAGACTCGAGCTAGCATGCGGCTTGATAAACAGGCCAAGGATACTCTTCTTGGATGAACCTACTCTGGGTTTGGATGTTCAGACTCGGACTGCGACATGGAACTACATCCGAAAGTTGAAGCAGGAGTATGGAATGACGCTTTTCATGACCACCCATTACTTGGAAGAGGCTGATTCACTTTGTGACCGTGTTGCAATAATCGATCATGGCAAAATAGTCGTGGTCGGTCCGCCTGAGGAACTGAAGCATGGTTTAGGCGGAGACATTATAACTATAAGCATCAAGGAGGATGCTGACGTCACCGAACTTGTCAGCACAATTGAGAACGTCAAAGATGTCAAAAAAGAAAATGGTTCATATCGAATCAAGGCTGAGATTGGAGAAGTTACCGCTCCATTCATCATAGAAGCGTTGAGGAACAAAGGTTACACCGTTTCAAAACTTTCACTGACAGAACCCACCTTGAATGAGGTCTACCTAGAATACACTGGCAAGTCCATGCGTGACGCAGAAGAGTCTCCAGAGGCTTTTCGCACGCAAAGAATGACAATGATGAAGGCTAGACGATGAGCGAGATAAACGGCAATTCCAAGAGCAAACTGCATGGCCTTTGGGCCTTGACTAATAGGGAGCTTAAGAAATGGTACAAAGCTCCTGTTATATTCACATTATCCATAATTCAGCCGATTCTTTGGATGGGTTTGTTGGGAAAAGCAATGAACATAGGTGCCATATTCTCAGGTGGGTCTTTTACGCTGCCTCAGCTGATCCCACCATTGAACCAGCAACAAACACAACAGCTGGGAAGCTATTTTGCTGGTCTGCAAACAAGCATCATGCAGGGAGCGTTCAACACGACTGACTACTTCTCGTTTATGGCCGTTGGTATTATCGCGTTTTCTGCCCTTTTCACAACGATGTTTAGTGGTATGTCGATCGTGTGGGACAGACGTTTAGGGTTCTTGAACAAAGCATTGAGCACACCCGTCTCTAGGGCAGTGATAATATTCTCCAAAGTCCTCTCAGCAACGTTGCGATCAATGTTTCAAGCAGGTCTAATAATAGTCATCGCTCTTGCATTAGGTCTCCAGTTCGGAGGAGGCTTCAACCCACTTTATATACTCGGCGTGTTTGCGATGATGTTCCTTTTATGCATAGGTTTGTCTTCGCTGTTCATTGCAATAACGATACGCTCAACACGAATGGAGACTCCGATGGCTGTCATGAACCTGATTACGCTGCCGCTGATGTTTGCCAGCAACGCGTTCTTTCCTACCAAGTTCATGCCTGATTGGTTGCAGACGGTTGCGAAGTTTAACCCGATGACATACACGACGGATGCGGTGAGACAGCTTTTGATATTCTCGACCGATTGGGGTCAGGTCGGGATGGATTTCTTGTACGTTGGGGTATTCGCAGTGATAGTCGCGACGATAGGCATCGTGCTTTCGTGGAGATTCCTAAGCAAGTAAACACGCGACTACAAGAATAGAGAGGATGATCTATTTGGAGACGATCGTTGAAGCCATTGAATTGAAAAAGACGTACCTGTTAGGAAAGGTTCCCGTGAACGCGTTAAACGGAGTGAACCTAAAGGTTGATAGAGGTGACTTCCTCGCAATCCTTGGTCCCTCCGGAAGCGGCAAATCTACGCTGTTGAACCTTATTGGGGCTCTGGACAAACCAACTCGAGGAAGATTGATGATCGAAGGCATTGATATCTCGACCCTCAATGATAATCAACTGACGGATCTCAGACGTCGAGTGGGTTTCGTTTTCCAATTTTTCAATCTTATACCACGTTTTACCGCAAGACAAAACGTTGAGCTTTCAATGTCTATTGCGGACGTGGGGAAATCTGAGAGGATAAAGCGAGCCGATACTCTGCTTGAAACCGTGGGTCTCAAAGATCGAATGAGTCACAAGCCTGCTGAGCTGAGCGGCGGTGAGCAACAACGAGTCGCGATTGCACGAGCTCTGGCAAACGACCCCAAATTTCTGCTGATGGACGAGCCAACTGGAAATATCGATTCTAAAACTGCTATGGAAATTATGGGTCTTATCAAAGGATTGAACGAAGGAAATGGCGTGACGGTGATTATGGTGACCCACGATCAACGTTTGGCAAGTCAGTCGAAGAAGACTGTGATGATGCTTGATGGTTCGATTGTTCAGGAGACGGTGAACTAGAGTGAGAGCTCGAGATGTTTTATCCTATTCCTTTAGCGCGATAAAGTTGAGAAAGCTTCGCGCCGGCCTAACGACTTTGGGTGTGGTAATCGGCATTGCAGCGATCGTTGCTTTGCTCTCGATAAGTCAAGGTTTACAGAGCACTATAACTGCCCAGCTTGAAAGAGGATTTGCTACTGACACCTTAATAGTGACAGCAGGGGGAGGAGGCGGCTTCGGCATGGGTGGCGGTCTTGGCGGAGGCGGAGATTCGGGCTTCCAGTTGCTGGTGAGTGACACGCAAACGATCAATGGTCTGCCAAACGTCGATAGTTCAGTGGCGATAATACAGAGAGTAGTGAATAATGTCTCGGTTGGAGGAACGAACAAGACGGGGACCGTGACGGGTGTTGACTTCGCTGGTTATCTGGATATTTATGGTGACACATTCAAGGCAAGCAATGGGACTATACCAATCCCCCCAGCCAATGACAGCATCGTTGTCGGAAAGCGGGTGGTTGACCCTCGCCTGAATGGCACAACGATTGCTGGCGTGAACGATCCTATTGGTCTCACTTGGATCAACGCGCGCGCGAACGCTACGATTACGCTCTCTGGGCACATTACAGCTGTACTCAACGAGATCGGATCGTTCGGAGTGGGAGGACCTTCAGATTCAGGCGTTTACATTCCTATTGCCCAAGCCCAAATTCTGTTCGAGACGAACGAATGCGACATGATAATTGTGAAGTTGAAAAGCAGCGACCAAGTAGTAATCGATAACGCATCCAGCGCGATAAAGAACGCCTTCTATGGTGAGGTTTCAGTCATCTCTGCGACCGCAGTGCTTGGCATTATCTCAAGTATTTTTTCCGTTATAGAACTGTTCTTGGGCGGCATCGCTGCCATATCTTTAGTCGTAGCAGGCATTGGAATAATGAACATAATGATCGTTTCTCTGATGGAACGCACGAGGGAGATCGGCATACTCAAAGCGTTGGGAACGAAGAGTCGAACTGTGCTTCTGATATTCCTTTCCGAAGCAGTGATAATTGGAGTAATAGGAGGAGCAATCGGCATAGGTCTGGGATGGGTTCTGGCAAACGTCGTCGCAATAGTCTTTCGTGGAGGAGGCGCATTTATGGGAAATCAAGCCGCCGTAAACGGTGGAATGACAATAACCCCCATTCTGACACCGACGGTTTTCCTCGGAGCCATGGCCTTTGGCATAGGCGTCAGCGTTATCTTTGCACTGTACCCAGCTTGGAGGGCATCAAAACTTAAACCCGTGGACGCTTTAAGGTACGAATAGAACAGCTTGTGCAAAGAGGCTTGACGTTTGAGCAGGCTCTACCCAAATCGTCCTATTCTAGGCGTGGGAGTAGTGATTATTAGTGATGGCAAGATTCTTCTTGAGAGACGGAAGAATGAGCCGGGAAGAGGCAAGTGGAGCATTCCGGGCGGAATTGTAGAACTCGGAGAAAGTCTTGAACAAACTGTCGCAAGAGAGACCCGAGAAGAGACTGGTCTCTCAGTGAGTGATCCTGAACCGATTGATGTTGTCAATCAAGTCACTCTTGATGAGAATGGTAAAACAAAGTATCACTTCGTGATAATCGACTATTTTGTTAAGTTGAAGGGTGGAACACCGAAGGCTGCGAGCGACGCCGCAGAGTTGGAATGGGTTGCCTTTGAAGAAGTTGAAAGTAGAGACTTGACAAAGTCTTTCAGAGGCTTCTTTCAGAAGAACAGAGAAAGACTTGAAAAGATGAGCTCGGTGTAGTGAGGACGATGTTTTTTGAACGAGGTTCTAAGTGAAGAATAGCCTGGTCTCTCCCATTGTCTTGAGGTCGAGAGCTTTCACTTTGGCGACGATTGGAAAATCGCGTACAGCTTTTCCCAGTGCTAGGCAATAGTGAGGTGGCAAGTCTCGTGCTATCGACCTTACTGTCTCTGCGTCAACTCTGGAGGCTCTCGATACAACGTCAAGGTCATGTTCATTCGTGAAGTTGAAGAGGAATATATTGTCGGCTTGGCGGTAGATGTTTTCTCGGATCGTGTCGGGCTGATTGGTTATGAATGTAGTGAAGATGCCGAAGTGTCTCATGCGGGTTACGATGTCGTCCCAGTAGGTTTCGCGCAAATAGAGGTGGGCTTCTTCTGCGAACAGGAATACTGCCTTGAGCTTATAGTTCGTGAGTGATTCGACTAATTTGCCAAGAATGTATTCAACGACAATCTGGCGGTCGATTGCAGAAGTGTTTCGTAGATTTATCACAATCGCGCCGCCTTCTCCATTTGCTTTTGACAGCGATTCGTCGAGTAGCGTGGCTTCAGCAATGTTATCCGTAAAGAAGCCGCAGTTTACGAGCGCATGGTACCGTGAGAAAAGTGCATCGCGGACATGCTGGTTGCAGTTCCAGTTGCGTATTGTCTCTCCCAGATCATTCAGTGTCAGCATGTTTTTGTCTCGAAGTTCTTTCCAGATGCGTCGGAATTCGCGGGTGGAGGTGCCTGGCAGGTGCAGAGCGTGAACGAGGATGCCGAGCAAAATATGAAGCCCGACTTGTTTCAAGGCTACCTTGAAGTTTTGGGAGGGCGTCAAGACGTGTATCTTGTCGTAGTTGACGTTTCTTTTTCCGTCTGAGGTCATTCCTAAGCTCAAATATTCGCCGTTCAGGTCGAAAACGACGACGGTCGCTTTGTACTGGACGAGGTTTACCATTAGTAGTTTCGACAGGTGGGATTTGCCGGTCTCTTTCTTTCCAGTTATTATGTTTAGTCTCCCGTCCAGTGATGAGGCGTCTATGGTCAGCAACGATGAGTCTTTTGCTGTTCCAAGTGTTATCGGAAGTTTTCCGTTTGTTTTTGCGAGTTTGAAAAGCGTTGGAATTGGGAGTTTTTTTATTGTCGACTGCGAGCGAGATGGAAGCCAAGAACTGCTCGGGCTAAGACTGTCATCTTCAACCGTTGCACGGATTTTGCAGATGAGCAGGGTGGCGTCTTGAATGTACGTGATATGTGGCGCGATTTCCAGAGGATCGACATCTTCTCCTTGAATCAGTTCCCCGCCGTCGGGCAGACTTCGTAACAGTTCTTCCAAGACGCCCGGTATGGCTGCAAATTGAACGTCTATCACCTGAACGATAAGGGCTCTTCTTTCTTCTCCATCCTCAACTAGCAAGTAGTCGCCTTTTTCGACGGTCTCATTTGGAAAACTCAGGATCTGAACTATGTTCCCCTCTTTTCTGTAAAGCTTCATGAGTAGCTCTCTCCCCTCCCAAACGGGCCGAAAAGAAGCCTATGCATGTCCGGCCTATTGATCATTTTGAGCCCACAGTTCCGAGTGATAAAATGTTGCATGGCCAATACTTCGTTTGCCGTGAACGTGCAGAGAATGTGTGCAAGTCGAAGAGTTTCGGGATAACCCTGCGAAACGAGGTCGTTTCCAAGCAATTTTCCAACTGCTTCGATTCGCTGCTCGGAAGGGACCTCCCGGTCAACGTCAAGCCTGAAGGCCCAGTTGCTCTTGCCCAATTTGGCAACGTAAACCTCTCCTAGTGGAAGCATTGGTGCCTTGAGTTTCAGTCCCACAGTTTCGAGCAGATACGGAGGTCGATAATCTAGTGCAAGATCCGTGATGAGGCATCCATTGACTCTCAAGGTCGTCATTTTTGAGAAGGCCAGGACTGTGTTGCCTCTTTCTCTTCCCCTGCTCAGAATCTCACTCATACGCCGAATCGGTGTGTCGGCTGTTCCGGAGATTAGTGAACCGTCAAAGAGGATCACCCCATTGCTCACCGTTTTGGTCAGCATTGCCTGCAACCATCTCTCCAGAAGGCTTGCGATCCGCAACGGCATTTGGGCCAAGTTCGGTGCGTTCTGGTGAATTGGCTCACGCGTTGAGTTGAAGTACGATTTTTCGAGGGAGTTGTATACTTCTCGACGGTTTTCTTCTGTTATGTGGAATATGAAGGGGCCGATTCGCGTGTATCTATAGCTGTCGTTTTGCTTCCAGATGTTTGCTCCTCTGACTGCGATTACGATGCCCGCGTTTGTTTCGGCGATTTTCATCGTTGATGTGTCCGTAGCTGCGACGATTGTGCCTTTGTGAATGGGGTGGAGAAATATCGGTTCAAGCTTGAGTTTCAGCGTTTGCAAATGCTCTTCGATGCCGATTTGCTGAAAAACCTGTTGGTTCAGCTGAAGGAAGGGTTGTCGGGAACGCGATAGAGACTGCAGACTTAGCTGGGTGAATTGCTGCGGAAGAAGTGTGTCCATGTTTGACTGTGGAAAGTTATATTTCGGTGTTGTTGCAATAGGGTATTGTGCAATCACCAAGATTCACCAATAGCCAATTGTTTAAGGAAGACATATTTAAGTGTTGTGCATGAACAACATGTACAATACAATAAACAAGAGGGCGACTCGTTGACAGAGAAGGAAAGCAAACCGCCGATCCGACTAAAGATGAAAATAGGCGAGTTGGAATTCGAAATAGAATGCCAAGAGGACCAACTGCAACCGACTGTTGACAAGATTCTTTCGACGGTCACCGATAAACTGAAGGAAATGCCGTTCATCGCCGAGAGGTCAGCATCTGCGCCTAGGGCAGAAACATGTAAGGGCGTGATTCAGAAGTTATGGGAAGAAGGCTGGTTTGCCGCTCCAAAAGGTTTGAGCGAGGTGCACAGTGAGTTAGCAAGACACGGTTTCCATTATGACAGGACCGCAGTGGCTCACGCTTTAATTGATCTCGTAAAAGAAGGGATCCTTACAAGGGAAGGAAGGCCGAGAAGATATCAATATGCACAGAAAAGGCCACCCAGTTAAAGCTCGGTTCCTTGTTCGAGTTTACGAATCCATTTTTGTTCTGATCTTCGGGAGAATGTCCTTTTGCATCTGAACTAGTCCAAAAGTCGTAATCTTGTATTTTTCATCAGCAGTTCGTGTAGCTATCTCGTTTTTCACTAGTTCGCCTAAGCGCGTGCTTGTAATTTTGGCGTCCTTACCAAGTTTCGCCTGCAATTCGTCCTTAAAGAGCCCATCACTTTGAACTTTACCCAATTGGAAACCTATGTGGTTGGCAAGCAGCAACAGTTCAAGAGTCTCGTTGTCGGTCAGCTTGTTCCTTGGAAATAGTACGTAAGGGCCTTCTTCTGCAAAGGCGATCAACCCGTCGCTTTCTTTGATGATTGTTTGCAGATCAACTTGTAACGTGAGTCTTTTCGCGGTTTCAAATGAAGGAAGAATGTTGCTGAAGAATTTGTTCAATAGAAGCCAAACTTGTTCCGGGCTTCCTGAAATGGTTTCTTCAAGATTACCATGTTTTACGTGAACCGTCATTTGGTTGGGCTGTTCGGTCAACCCATCCTACCTCTAAGTTTGGCTAGAACTTCATCTTCAACCCATCTTTCGCCTTGTATGGTCAGTTTGAACTCGGGTCTAGACGGGTCTGGTTTGAAGACCTGTCCCCTCTTGGTCATCTCGTTCAACCGCGCTGGAACCATGCATTTGATTCCGCTTGACTCCAGGAGTCTTTGAATCTGAGCTGCAGTCCTTTTTTTCTCTTCTGACGCATACAGTGTCAGACCTATTGCTTCGTAATGGGTCAGGTCTTCGTGAGCTATTATGACAGGGCCTTCCGTCGTGGATTCGATTATACCCTTCAGCTGGGCACCCGAAGGTGTCAAGCGTGTTGAGACGAGTTCTGACACTTTTTCCATGAAACCTTCTGGAAAACTCTCTAGAGTTCTGAGGACTTCTTGAGGATTTTCGCCCTCAATTGTGATTTCGCCAAAGGGCGTTTTTATCCTGACTTCAACTTTGCTCATTCGATTTCTCCTTTTGAATGGAGGGCTTCCTTTTCTGCTAGGATGTAAACGTATCCGGCGTTGGTGTTCCATCGCCTGATCTTCCCTTTCTTCACCAAGTCCATCAATACTCCTCCGAGTGTACGAGGTGACTGTTCTGAACCATTTGCCTTCAGTGCCTCATCAAGCTCGTCGATGGTGCGTGGGCGCCATTTTCCCCAGTCAGTCTCGAGAATTCGCAATACTGCCTCATCGAGTCTTCCTGAAGATTGTATGTGTGGATATTGTTTGGAGGTTTTCTGTGGGCCAGCGGTTTCCGTTTTGACGGTCAATGTGGTAACTTTCTTAGGCTTGATCTTTTGAAAAGCTTTGTCGATGTCTACTACGAGATTTGGGAGGTTCTTGATCGTGTTTAGTACGTCTCCATAGTTGCCATCGATCTCAATTTCATAATCTCCTGTCTTCAGTCGAAAAGTAAAATTCTCATGTTGTCCTTTAGTTAATCTATCTGGCACTTTCATCCCGTGATATAGGAATGATGAAACTGCTTTTAGGATTTGCGCACACGTTCGTTTCTCATATGCAGTTGTGCTGCGTATTCCTTGGGTCATTCAAGTAAGGATGAAAGCGGAGTAATGATTTTCGCGCGCGCTACGAGAACAAACGTGAAAGTCCATGCTTTTGTAACAATTTTGCTGTAACAATCTGTCACAATCCACTTTTTTCTGGGATTCTCAGAATTACAATGAACGCAATGGACTTTTTTAGGAATTTGTGACACTTGAGAGAAGAGAACAGTTCTCAAAGAATTAGGCTTCTTTTCCGAGAATAGCATGGACTATTCACTAGAATTGCGTGTAACTTCTGGCACGCAGTTTTTTACCGAAAGGCTTTTGACCGTTTTACGGCAAGAATGAGAATTCTAAGGAGGATAGAACGTGAATACAGGTCACATTGGAAACCGAAGCGTGAGCGCGTGCGCGCGAGTAACCATAAAGCGCACGGTAAGCTTCCCAATAGAAAAAGGAGAGTGGCTCCAGAGGTTGGAGCCCAAAGCCTACGTCGAGATCATTTTGTCATCGCACAATTATTCAACGAGCTTGATTGCTTCTTCCCTAGGCACCCCGACGAGGGTTTCCTGTGAGAGGATATCGCCGAATTGGATTCTGTTTTTCATGGCAATCTTCTCATCCTTTCCTTCCGTTATGAGGACTACGTCGTATCTGCCAAGCGTCCAATACAAGCCTAAGATCTTGCCGCCCGTCTCCTTCTGACCCTGCTCCATGAGCTTCGATGTCTCAGCAATCATCGCTTTTGTCGGCTTCTTCTTAAATCTCGCTAAGGTGATGAAGATCATTGTATCACCCACATAACCTAGTGTTGAACTGCACTTTACACTTTTTGGGTTTGGGCTCTTGCCATTCATTTATTTAGTGGTTGACTTCGTTCTAACACTCACCAGAGAGAATTAGAGAGTCTGCCGAACGATTTCAACATGGCTCAGTGGTAGTTTAATAGTCTCATAATGTACCCACTGGAAACCATGTCAATTTCTGAGAGGTTAGAATGGTAATCTTGGACCAGTGCAATCTTCATAAGCCGAACTCATTATCGATACATAGAGAAAACCGCTTCAGAAATGCCTGGGCGACCCTTCAGGAGGTTGTTGAAATGGGAAGGAAAGTTAAACGAAGCAAGAAACTTGACAACAAAAAAGTTCGGAAGAAGCACTAGCCTGCGTGCAGCATGTACGTAGTAGTCTCTGTCCAACAAGGCTAGAGATTGTGGAGCACTTCTTCGATACCTGGTTCTATTCCTTGCAGTAACATGAATCCTCTAGGTCCTTCTCTTGCCGTGATTTCACCTGCAATGTTTGTTTGCATGAGTGTTTTCACTTCGTCGATGTTCTGGGTGTGTCCTAGAACCCAGATGAGTTTTGTGTAAGCTGCTGAATGACGGAAGAATCATTTTCTATATGGATTTGCTCAAGACAAAACCAGTGAGAGGACAACCAAGAAATGAGGAGCTCGACAAGATAGTGAGAGATAGAATTGTCGAAGTCCACATGTCTCCTGCCACTTGGAAAAGTGTAGCTAAATGGATGATGAGCCACGTCGAAAGATTCGAAAAGCAGTTTGGAAAGATACCGCGCGCGCTTCAAGTTTGAAGGCGCATGATTCAAGGCTCAGACAGCTGGTCACGCATGTTAATATTGATGATCCTGAAGCTGTCAAGGCTTGCGTTGCTTCAAGAGATACCACGCGCTTACTGCTGTGATCGGCAATCCACCCTAACAATTTCTTGGCCGATGGCGGACAACTTAAGTTACCAGACGCGCGCGCTAATCGAGACAGAGTAGCGGCGAATGTTAAGGGGTGCAGATTGAATGACTTCAAGTGTGGGGAATCATGTTGAACGTAGAAAGAAAGATTCTGCGAGATTGGTTTGGGATACTAAGCCTAAACGTGCTCCTAATCCTAAGGAAGCGATAAACAGTTTCAAAGACCGACCATTAGCTAAGCTACTTGACGAATACAATTGGATAACATATTACGTATAGCTGTGAAGAGAAGGAATAGGTGGGAAAATGGCTGGGTGGTTTCACCAAACAGAGTTTGTGGAAATTGCAACTGGCACGCATCTTACGAGTATCCTGAGAAAATCTTTTGTGAAGGCAAGTTTGCTTCTGGAGAAGACGATTGTGTCAGAAGCACATTTGACTCGTGCGAGAGTTGGACAAAAATGAAAAATGGTTCCTGTAATTGTATGAAGGACTCTTTGAATAAAAAAAGGTAGGCACGGGCGCGAGAGAAAAGAAAAAACTTATCGGCGGGCTATAAACAAAAGAAGAAGAAGAGCACCTTCTGAAAAGTATCAAATTGTCTTGATGTTCTATAGAGTTTCGAACGTTACGTCTAGCTTGTCACCCTTTTTTATGTCTTCTGATGCTTTGAGTTTCTTTGAAAGATCGGCGTATTTTAGAAGTGTCCCGCAGTTTGTCTTTTCTCCCTTCTTTTTAGAGGTGTCGGCTTTAGTATCAAATGATCCAACTTTAGCTATGGTGACCTTAATCTCTGTTTTACCTGATGTAACATCCTCTAGTAACTCAAACTCTTTCCTCCGCTCACTTGATGCAAAGAGAGCATCGATTTTTGTTTCCTCCCCTTTCTTAACGCCTTTATCGGCTACTAACTCAACGCTTCCCAATTTAACCATAATATCACCTTTCTATTTCGGCTTTGTTGAATACGCGCGCGCTGCTTATAAATAGCACGTCCAAAATCATGAAGTCCAGGCTTCTAAGAATCCAATTCGAGGTCAATAGGAACATTCAACAAGTTGTTTTTTGTGATCCATGATTCGCGCGCGCTCACGACGCCTAGTAATAGGTATCCCCATCCAGCGTCATCTATCAAGATCTCCTTTCTTGACACAAACCGATTCAACCCCATAACCCAACCGCCGAAGACCTGTAACAAACTGACTCTTACAAGCTGTCTGAAGCAAATTATAGTGCCTCCTAATTCTATTACCTTTTTACAAATAGCGGCGCGCGAGCAAAAACACTTGCAAACCACTACAACCAACACTCCTAATGCTATAGAAGATTTATCCGGAAGGAACGGGTTTAACTTGTTTGGTTTTACTCATAACAATCATTTACTCATAACAATCACCAAATTTTAAGTGAAGAGCGACACTTCATGAGTCTTGTTAACTGTACGATACAGTAATCCGCTTGCGCGCATTTCAACTTGTTACAATTAGCGGACTTTCGATCATTCTTCAAAATCACTTGTGGTATCTTTCATAAGCGCGCGCTTCTTATCTACGTCCTCGCCTTTGTCATCGGTGTGTGAACGTGTTTGCTTAAAGAAGCTTGGACGCTTGCCATTGAAACTCTGAGCTGGATGGAAATGCGAAGATTAAGCGAGCCTTTAGCCTTCGCGAGAACGGTTAAACAGCTAGGCATAGAAGACCATGATTCTTTAAGATTAGCTCATATGCTTGTTTCTGAAACTGTTCGCCGGCAAAACTTCATAGACAAATTCATAAATGACATCATGAAACCTGCGACAATCGACGAATACAGTTTGGGCGTGCAGGCGTTCCTGCGACTTTATGTTTATCAAATGCGAATGGCTAAAAACTGGCCCAGTCCGAACCTCAAAGAAGCTGGGAGCATAGCTAAACTGGCACGCAGCGTTCTAGGATGGAAAACGCTAAATAAAGTAGAGCCTTTCCTAGGCGTGCTACTGACCCAACAGTGTGCAACGGTGTTTGCAGGTGCAGGTGACGAGGAACAGGTTGGGCTTCAAACTTTCCATCCAACATGGTTCGTAAGATACTGCTTCAAACTATTCGGCAGAAACCAGACTATTGCCATGCTAGAAGCAAATGCGCAGCCGCCGCCAAATTATATTAGACTGAACACACTCAAAGCTGAGGAAAAGCAAATTCTTGAAAGACTCTCTGAAGAAGGCGTTAGACTTGAGAAGGTTGAACAGTTACGCTACACGTACAAAGTCGCAACAGCAAAACAACCTGTAACCAGAACATCAAGCTTCAAGGAAGGCCTATTCTACGTTCAAGACAAGGCAAGCTGCTTCACAGTAGAAGCCGCAAACCCACAACCTAGAATGACCGTCTTAGATGTTTGTGCGGCCCCAGGAGCAAAAACCACCTATCTGGCCCAGTTGATGCAGAACCGCGGCAGCATCCTCTCCATAGATTACTCAAAGCGCAGAATCATCGTCTGGAAAAGCCAAATTGCACACATGGGTGTAGAGATCGCCGAACCAATCATTGCGGATGCACGCACCCCATTACCGTTCACGGAAGAGGCAGACATCATAGTTTTAGATCCACCATGCACAGGCACAGGCACCTTTGGAAAAGTGCCTTCGGCCAAATGGCGGCTTACCCCCCAGTCGATTGAGCGAATGTCTGAAATTCAATGGCAAATGCTGAATAACTACGCAGACAAGGTGAAGTCAGGAGGCACACTAATCTATTCCACATGCAGTGTAACAGCCGAAGAAAACGAAATGCTCATCGAAAAATTCCTGAAATGGCATCCAGAGCTTTCACTGAGCGAAATAACGCCTAGAATAGGCTCGCCCGGACTGAGAGGATTAGAAAAATGTCAAAGGCTCTATCCTCACACTCACAAATGCAACGGCTTCTTTATCGCAAAACTATCAAAGGACAAAATCTAAACAGAAATCAAGAGCGAGGATGGACGCCTAGAGATGTGGAAAAGGCCCTTTTCATTTATGGCGAATATGAAGGTAAAGTTCCAAACACTTAAAGCGCGCTAAATTGGCAGAAAACAAGAGACGAGAATTACGCAACCAGTACGATACACAAGCAGGTAGTGAGTTCTATAGACTGTTTGAACTTGACCTGAAAGAAGCAGTCAAATAGAGTTGGTTTTTAGCGGGTGCTTTCCCGACCGCTCCCGCAAACCCCTTTTTCTAACTCCTATAAGCTTAACCGTGAAAAGTCTTAAGACCTACATAGGGTAACATCATTGATTGTAAGTATTGCTTTGTGGGAATTAGCGTATGCCTTCATTGAAAAAAAAGAATAAGCAAAAGAAGAAAAAACACTCAGCCAAAGTTGGGAAATAGCGCGAATTTCATAATCGTTTGTGCCTGATTCATCGTGTATTTGCCGCGCCGTTAGCGCACGCGCTACCTCGACTTCAGAGAGTTCTGGAAGCTCCAGCTTGCTCTCTCTCCGCGCGTCAGCTGGCAAGAGGTTACCAAGGTCGCCTCTACTCTTTGATCTCCTCATCGGCAATCGGCGGGGCATGCCCCCTTCGCCCTTTTCTTCCGAGGTTGAAAATCACCGGCTCATTCCAGTTAGCTTGTCTGTACATCTCAATTCACCATTGCTCCAAGGTTTCTTTCAGAACGCACTGGAGGCGTTGAATCTCTTCCTTCGAATGAATTTCAGTCACGCAGTAGAGCGCTGTCTGTCCGAGCTCAGGAAATTCCTTTGATACATCTTTTCCTCCTTGAATCCCGTGTTCCAAGAGTTCCTTGTTGACCTCGTTGACTGCTAGATCAGTTTGGTCAAAATTGACGGTGAATTCTTTGAAGCAGGCTGACTCGAAGAACGGTACTTTCAGGCTTTCGATCTCCGAGAGAAGCTTAACGGCATAGTTAGCCTTGTAGAGTATGGTTTCACCCAGCTCACGCAGGCCTTGTGGACCCAGGAGAGCCATGTACACGGCTGAAGCGACGGCGCACAACGCTTCATTCGTGCAGATGTTCGAAGTTGCCCTTTCGCGTCTTATGTGCTGTTCTCGAGTCTGCATGGCCATGCAGTAACCCGGTCTTTTGCCGTCCTGGGTAGTGGTCAGTCCGATTATTCTGCCAGGCATCTGCCTTATCAAACCCATGTCTTCACGACAAGCCATGATTCCCAGCAAGGGACCTCCGAAGTTCATGGCGTTTCCAAGAGGTTGCGCTTCACCGACTACGATGTCAGCTCCGTATTCACCAGGAGGCTTCAGAACTCCAAGCGATGTTGGATCAACACCTGCAATCAAAAGCGCGCCACGCGAGTGTGCTTCTTGGCTGATCTCATTCACCTGCGTTTCGATGAATCCGAGATATGCCGGGTTTTCGACGTACACTGCAGCAGTTTTGTCAGACATCTTGCGTTGCAGGTCGTCGAGATCAAGCTGTCCGCTTTCCTTTTCATAATCGACTTCGCCGATTCTGATTCCAGCAGGATCAGAATAGACTTTCAAAGTGGATGCTCTCTCAGGATGAATGAGTTTTGGCACCAGAACCTCATTTCTTCCTTTGACCCTTACCGCCATACGCGCGGCTTCGCCCAAAGCAGAAGCCCAATCATACATCGAACAGTTACTTACCATCATGCCTGTCAGTTCGCAGATCATGCTTTGATACTCGAAAAGCGCTTGCAGCATACCCTGCGAGATCTCAGCCTGATACGGAGTGTATGAAGTCAGAAACTCACTTCGTCGAACGATTTCTTCAACGACAGCCGGCACATAGTGAGGCCAACATCCGGCGCCGAGGAAAACCGTTAGTTGACTGAAGGTGTGATTCTTTGACAGCAGGTTCTCGACGTGTCTTTTCAGTTCGCACTCTGATAGGCCTTCTTTGGGGAGGTCTAACTCTTTCTTGAGCAGCAGTTTCTCTGGTATGTCGCTGTAAAGGTCGTTGATGTCTTTTGCGCCGATGGCGTTCAGCATTTCCCGTTTTATTTCGTCGACCGAATTAGGAATGTACGGATGACTAGTTCTCGTCACAAATCTCACTGTCCGGAATTCAGTCTCTAAAATGTGCAGGCTTCTTTAAACTTTTTCAATCATTCTTGGGATGCGACCATTCCGCATCAAGTGAGGTAAAAACGGATCCCGACACTAGTTGGTTGCGTGCACAGGTACAAGATTAGGCGAGAGGTTGCTAGGCTCAAGTGGACCGATATAAACGAGAAGAACATGACTATCAGCAAAACAACCCAGAAAAGAATTCAAACAGCCGAACAATCAGAGTTTCTGAGAAGACTCAATGGTTATGTCTCTACCGAAGAAATATGACCCTTACATATTCAACACCGACACACGGGCTCTTCAAGCTACTTTCTGCCGTACAAGAAAGATACTGTCAGCAAACTCAAAAACCCAAGGTTGAAACAGGTACATTTCCATACATTCCGACGTTGGAAAGGAACAGTAGAATACCACAGAACAAGAGATATCCTATATGTCGAACAGATGCTTGGACACAAGAAACTTGAAAACACGCGTATACACGCATCCAGTAGACTTCCCTTCGGAAGGCTATCATGTAGCACATGCTGAGACTCTAGACGGAGAAAACAACTGCTAGAAAATGGATTTGAGCGCGCTAGACAACAAATCCAACTGTATTTTTCCTCTTTCAAGACAACGCAACATTTCCTTTCGATTCAGCTAAAAACTTTGCGTGGCTCACCTTTCTTGGTTTGGTTTGGGCTAAAGTTCATCTGAAAGACGCTTATAAGGAGTGAAAAAGGTTCTTGTGCGGTGAAAAGACTACTGCCTTGGATCAGTTAGATGCCAAGCGCGCGCTAAATAGAAAAGGTGACAAGACTTCATCATGTATTAGGTATCTGAGCTTGAACTAGCGGAGATCGAATATGAAACCTGAACATTATAAACCGAAAAGGAAAGAAAAGCCCAAACGAAAAGGCAATATTAGTACGCGCAAAAGTCAAATGCTTGCAATGGCTCAAAAATGGAAACCCATTACTTCCCCACAATTGCGTGAAGATTACTCTACTAAAATAGAATGGGTAAGGAAGCTAATTCCCAAATTGAAAAAAGAACCAGAAGCACCAGAAGAAAAAGAAAAGCCTAGATAAGCGCACGCACGCGCTTTTTGCGTTTCGCTTAATTATCCTAATGTTGTTATTTTCCTAAGAATTATCGGAAGTACTAGATCATGAATTACCATTCTGCTCATTTGAAATCACTCCATCTTAACTTTAAGGATCCATTTTCCTTTAGGATTGCCGTCTAAATCGACTCCTCTGCCCTTTAACACTTTAAATTCGCCCTGTTTCAAATCCAAATTTTGCGTGGCGAATTCTGTTGCTTGCTTGATCGTACAGAATCCAGCTGGTTTCTTTGTCTCGGTCTCTGTAAATCCCCATCCTGGCGGAACTAAACTGCCTATTTGCAAAACCTTTAATCTCA
>Ga0315285_10002098_pt1 | contig 20850 bp, 21 predicted proteins | sample YL17G09_36_MG_FD_203698 | JGI IMG/M metagenome (GOLD analysis project Ga0315285, IMG submission 203698) | Sediment microbial communities from Yellowstone Lake, YNP, Wyoming, USA - YL17G09_36 | ecosystem: Environmental > Aquatic > Freshwater > Lake > Sediment | place: USA: Wyoming | collected...
GGGCAAATCAATCGTCGCTACTATTCTGAATCTTTGCCGAAAAAAAGTTTTAAAAATTGTTTCTTTTCCCAAAGCGCCGATTTTGGGAATTTCTAGAGGAATGGAAAACTGGCTAGTGCTTTTGAAAGGAAAAGATGAAGCTAAGCTTGGTCTGAGTGTTCGGGAGAAACAACTCTTGGGGTTTATTTTTGACAGCGAAGAAGCCAAAACTCAAGCAGAAATGAAAGAATTTAACCAGTCATTGGAAGGAGAAAAATTTATTAATTTCAAGGAAATCAAAAATTTTGGCCGAAGCCGGCCAACGACCACCAAAAGCTTTTGGGATGATTGGCGAAAGGAAGCCAATGATGAACTGGTTCATGGCCAATTTTTCGAGCCGACCGCTCACCGGGTGAGCGAGCTAATCACTAAAGATATTGTTTTAGTTTTTATTTTCGCTTTTCTCGGCGTTTTTACCATGGGTTTTTTCGCCGCCTTCCATTGGCTTTTAGCTGTCCTTCTTTTCCTGGTTTCGGCGGTTTCCTTCCCCGCCGGCATTGTTCTTGTTCTCCTCAAGCCAAACATGGAGAAGAGGACTGATAAAGGCAATCTCGAGCTGGCTTCTTGGATGGCTTTCAAGCGCTATCTGAAAGAATATTCGGTGACCAAAAATTACCCCTTAGACTCGGTGATTTTGTGGGAAAAATATTTGGTTTATGGCACGGCCCTGGGCATCTCCTTGAAAGCCCTATCTGAATTGCCGATTGATTATTCTAAAATTGCTACTTCTGGCCTTCATGTTTATTCTTATGGTGGTGATGGCGGTTCAATTTCTCAGGCGGCCTCTTTGGGTAATCTTTCCTCCAGTTTATCCTCTCTCTCCACTTCTTTTTCTTCCTACGGCGCTCATGGTGTGGGGAGTAGTGGTGGTTTCTCCGGCGGCGGTGGTGGGGGCGGCGGCGGCGGAGGAGGCGGAGGTGGCGGTGGTGGAGGCGGAGCAGGCTAAACTAGTCAAAACCTCTGAAATAAGGTAAAATACGACCAAATGCAACATAAATTAATTACTCTCAAAAATGGCTTGCGGGTTTTGATTTCTCCCATGCCTCAGGTGGAATCAGTAACGGTGATGGTGGCTGTAGCGGCTGGCTCAAGAAACGAAACTAAAGAAGTCAATGGCTTGTTTCATTTTATCGAGCACATGGCCTTCAAGGGAACGAAAAAGCGGCCCTCGGCCAGCAAAATCGCTGCGGCAATCGACAGCGTCGGCGGGATGTTTAATGCCTTTACCGATAAAGAAATGACGGCTTACCATATTAAACTGGCCGCCAAACACACCGAGCTGGCTTTCGATATTCTTGGTGACATGTTGACCAATTCTCTCTTCAAAACCGAAGAAATCGAGAAAGAGAAGGGAGTGATAATCGAAGAACTCAATATGTACGAGGATACGCCGATGCGCCGGGTCGAAGAGGTTTTTATCAAGCTTCTTTACGGCGACAACCCCATGGGTTGGGATATTGGCGGCGAAAAAGAGACGATTAGAAAAATCAAAAGAGAAGATTTCCTCAATTTTCAAAATAAACTTTATTTTGGGAAAAACATGGCCGTGATTATTGCAGGCAAGGTTAAGGAAGAAGAAATAAAAAAGTTAGTCAAAAAATATTTAGGCGATTTTCGAAAAATCGGTCAAAAAGTATCAAAAAGTATAATCCTGCATCAGGAAAAGCCAAAAGTAAAACTGGTAACCAAAAAAACCGAACAGGCTCATTTTTGTCTGGGGGTGCCTGGTTATGCTTATTCTTCTCCTCGGAAATTTCCGACCGGGGTGATTGCCGCTATTTTAGGCGGTGGGATGAGCTCTCGGCTTTTCCAGCAAATTAGGGACAAGCGGGGTTTGGCTTATTACGTTCTGACCATGCCCGAGTTTTATACCGACAGCGGCTATCTTTTTTCTCAAGCCGGGGTAAGATTGGAGAAAATCGAGGAAGCGATTAAAGTGATTCTGGGAGAGTATCAGGATTTAGCCGAGAGAAAAGTTTCCCCAAAAGAATTAAGTAAAGCCAAAGAATATCTCAAAGGAGGGATGATTTTGGCTCTCGAAGATTCTCAACAGGTAGCCAATCGCTATGCTTATCAAGTGCTCTTGGAAGGAGAAATCAGAACGCCGGAAGAAGTCATCAAATTGATTGACGCCGTCACCGCCGAAGAGGTTCAGCAAACCGCTCAAGAATTATTCCAACCCAAAAATTTAAATTTAGCCATCATCGGTCCTTACAAAGAAGAAAAACGCTTCAAGAAGCTTCTTATGCTATAATTGGGGCCATCAAAGCTTGCTCTTTAACAAGTCATCGGTAGCATTTTGGCTATTTTTTGTTCTTAAGGAACTTAATGCTAGTTTCAGTAAGGATAATCAATAGACAAAGGGAGGAACAATGTATAACGAAGCAGAGTTCATAATGGAAGTCTTTGTGATCTTTCTTATCGTCGGATTTTTCGGTCAATCACTAATAACGCGTAAACAACAATTCAAAATGGCCTGTTTCTTTGCCATCCCTGGAATCCTCTTGGCGATTCCCGTTCTCCAAAGGATTCCAAACTGGGAAATCCTCTGGATCATCCCTGTTATCATCCTACTAGTCGTGCTAGGTCAACTCATTCCTCTGCTTACTCCTCTTTTCATTCCCAAAAGAGTAAAAGAGAAAGCAACAGAAGAGGAGACGAGACTTGGCTACGGCCTTACCGGAGGTGCAATCGCTGCCTTACTCTTGTTCTATCAGCTAGGTGGCGGTATAGCCGTCGGCTTAGTGGTCCTCTGTGTGGTTGTCTGTCTGCCGTTCGTCTTGCTCCGGTCCAGATCTATGAATAAAGGAGGATAAGAAATGAAAAGAGTAAAAGAGTGGTCGAGAGGAATCGGTTGTCTAGGAGGGTTCATTGGCACGGCCCTGTCCTGCGTGGTATTTTGTGCCGGAATTGTCGGGTGGGTCTATTCTCTCTTCCATCCAGCTGAATTGACATCCTGGGAATGGATCTCAGTCGTCGGCATCAGCCTCATCTGCCTGGTGGCGTTCTTTATCTTGGGGTTGGTGACCGCTCCCTACATGGTTTAGTCTCATCTCCTATTCGCTACCGTTGGTTTTCGTGGCCGACCTTTTATTCAACACACAACTTAAGGTCGGCCTTTTCTTTTTAACCACTTCTTGACTTAGCTGGTATTCTGAAATAAAGTAAGAGGAGAACTATGGAAAAAAGTGTGGTTTTGATTAAACCAGATGGAGTAAAAAGAGGCTTGGTGGGTGAGATTACCCGCCGGTTCGAACGGGCAGGCTTGAAAATCGTCGGCCTGAAGATGGTTTGGGTGGATAAGGACTTGGTCGGCAAGCATTACGCTGATAAAAAAGACTATTTAATTAGTGTTGGCGAAAAAACTCTGAAATCATACCAAGAATACGGCCGGGATCCCCAAGAAGAACTGGGAACAATGGAGCCTTTGAAAATCGGCCAGTTGGTCAGAAAATGGAACATGGAGTTTCTTTCTTCGGGTCCGGTGGTGGCGATGCTTTGGGAAGGTCCGGGAGCCATCGAAATTGTTAGGAAAATCGTTGGCTCGACTTTTCCGGCTTCGGCCCCGCCAGGAACAATCCGGGGCGATTTTTCTTTTGACTCAACTTTTCTTTCGAATGAAAGAAAAAGAACCGTTCGCAATTTAATCCACGCTTCCGGCAATCAAGAAGAGGCGGAGTTCGAGCGCCAGCTCTGGTTCCACGAAGATGAGATTTACTCATACAAGCGCTTGGATGAAGAGATCATGATTTAGTCGGAGCGCTGGGAATTGAACCCAGTACCTCTCGGTCCCGAACCGAGCGTTCTACCGATGAACTACGCTCCGAAAATGGTATCCCCGGAAAGAGTTGAACTTTCATCTCAGGTTTAGGAAACCTGGGCTCTATCCGTTGAGCTACGGGGACGGGATTTTAGAACAGTTTAATAATTTCTTTTTTAATAGCAGTTATGTATTTTAACATATTTACACCTCTCTTTACTCTTATTCGGCACATTCCGTAAGATAGTTTTCCTTTCTTTTTCCCTTTTAAGACATTGACGCTCAGAAATTCTTCTGGTTTAATTCCTACTATCTTTGACCAAAATCTTAAACATTCGTTTTTATTGAGATCTTCATAAATTCTGATGCTTACCCTAAGATTATTATTAGAAATTTTAAATACTTCCCTAAGTCCTTTGACGAAGACCCCTATCAAATCAGGATCCGAATTAGATAAAATAAAATCGGTTTTATTTCCTTCTCCCCAGTATAAAGCTGATAAAAAGATCGTTTTCTCCTTTCCAGAAAGAGAAGAGATTATTTTTTTAGCATCGGACATTGCCCTTTCTTCGGCTATTTTTTTTCTTTTTGAGCTTCCACCTCTTTTAGCTAGCCAAGCCTTTTGATATCGTGGTAAAATTTGAACATCCTTAGTATATCTATGAACAGTCCCATGCCCCAGTTTCGTCTCTTTTCTTATTTCAGAAAGACTGAACCCTCTCTTCCTTAAAGTCTTGATTTTTCGGATTATTTTTGGAGATATTTTTCTTGACATATAGACAAATGTAAGTGATTAATCTTTAAATGTCAAGGACGGGTCTGCTCTGTCCAGTTGAGCTATAGGGGCCCTTCAATAAACTTAGGGTAATGACTTATTTTATCACAAAATTTACCTAAGAGAAACCGCGTAGAGGTTGGGAGGAAGGTCTTTGCCTAAAGTCGTCAAAATCAGCAATCTCGTTCCGCTGGGGAAGGGAAAAGCAAAAGAATTCTCAAACGGTCCGGAATAAACTGTTATCCGGTTGGTGCCATCATACTCCATGATTTCCACCTTATCTTTTTCGATAAAAATTAAGTGTTTGGAGGTGGGGAACCAGCGAAGAGAATTTTCAGTTCCAATTAAAAAGTTTTTGTCTTCCTTTAAATCGTAAACATAATTTTTTCCTGGTTCGAGATTGCGTGACTCTGGTTGAGTGCTGGTTGCCGGTAGAGCAGGAATTAAATTTTCCCTAATTTGGGCCGAGGCAGTCGCCGTATAAATGACTTTAGTCTCCTCCAAAGAGAAAATGATATCTTTTGTTGCATTTTGAACTATTTCTAAAAGTTCTTTGGGAAGCTTAGTCAGTTTTTGTTCTTGCTTGGTTTCAATCTCTTTTTGCCAACGTTTTTTTATTAAACTAAGATTGCCACTGATATCAACTAGACTGGAAGCTTCAGTCGGGTTGGTGGCGTCTATCAGGAAATTTTCTTCCCTTTTGAGCTGTTCTAACTTGACTAGAAGCTGTTTTGAGTCGGCCGACCACTCTAGTTTGGCTTGAGTAAAGTCTCGGCCTTTTGGCGCGCTTTTAAGAATCAGTCGAGGCTCTCTGGCGATTCCCAAAGGCATCTCCGAAAGATCAAGGACCCAAAGGCCATTTTTGGTCAGGTCATCGCCGTCAACTTTGTAAGCCACCCTGGTGCCGTCAGGCGAAAGAACGGGATCAGCCGCACCCGTAAAAGTGAGGGCTTGAAGATTGGGGACAGTCGGAAAAAGATAGGCATCGGTTTTAGCGACCAGCTCTTTTTCGATTTCAAAAGTCTTTTTCCAAGAAGAATAGCCATCTTTTTTGATTTCGACCTCATAAGTGCCGGGAGCAAGAGAGATAGTGGTGTTGGTCGCGCTTTTTAGCTCTCCGTCAATAATTACCTTCGCCCCATCAGGGAATGAGGTCGCCGCCAGCAAACCGGTCGGTCTTAAAACCCGCTTGCCAAGGTCAATTTTATATCCCTGAGCGAGTTTAACCACCAAGACGGTGGTGGTAAGAATACCAATAAAAACCAGAAAAAAAATAATAAATCGCGTCCTGGTCATAATCTACACAAAGTATATCATAATTTCCTCATTGAGGGAAGAGAAGGAAGTGGTATAATTAAAACATGCTTTTTAAGAGGTTAGGCATTGATTTAGGAACGGCCAACTCCGTTGTTTGGCTGGCCGGCAAGGGAATTATGCTTAATGAGCCGACGGTAGTGGCGGTGGCGATTGAGGATAATCGGGTGATCGCCGTTGGTAATGAGGCCAAAATCATGCTCGGTCGAACTCCGGGGAATATCGTTGCCTCTCGGCCCCTAAGAGATGGAGTGATTGCTGATTATCAGGCGACCGAGGCGATGCTTCGCTATTTTATTCAAAAAGTTTGTGGTCGAGCCTTTATTTTTAAGCCCGAGGTGATGATTTGTATTCCGGCTGGCGTCACCCAGGTTGAGAAACGGGCGGTTTTAGACGCCACTTTATCGGCTGGTGCCAGAGTGGCTTATCTGATTGACGAACCATTAGCGGCGGCCATCGGGGCTAAAATTCCGATTGCCCAAGCTTCGGGCAACATGATTGTCGATATTGGTGGCGGCGCGGCCGAGGCAGCCGTCATTTCCCTGGGAGGAGTAGTCGTTCATAAATCGATTAGGATGGCGGGTAATAAGATTGACGAAGCGATTGCTTCATATTTGCGCCGAAAGCACAATCTGATTATTGGTGAGCAGACAGCCGAGGAAGTCAAGATTAGGATTGGCTCGGCGATTCCCCTGGAAAAAGAAGAAACTTTTGAGGTTAAGGGTCGAGATTCGCTCTTGGGTTTGCCTAAAGTCGTTCAGTTAACCTCGAACCAGGTAAGTGAGGCGATTCGCCCGGTTTTACTCCAAATTATCAACATTATTAAAGGAGTTTTGGAGGAAACACCGCCAGAACTGGCTTCGGATATTATTGATAAGGGCATTGTCATGAGTGGGGGAACAAGTCTTTTGCGAAATTTTGACAAATTAATGACCGAAGAAACCGGCGTCCCCTGTCATGTTGCCGAAGATCCGCTTTTATGTGTCGTTCGGGGAACAGGTATTGCCTTAGAAAACATTGAATTATACAAACGATCAATCAATAAAAAATAAAGAGCTATAAGATAATAAATAATTAAGGAAAAAAATAAAAATTAATCAAAAAAAGAAAAATTCTTTGAAGAATATCATAAAAGATGTATTTATAGTATTAAGGATTAACACTAAGGAAATTTAGAAGAAAGATTTGAAAAATATAACAAGATAAAGCTCGAAATCGGTGAATAAAATAATTGTTCTAAAAAGCTTTTCTGAAGTAAATAATTTGACAATTGAATTAACTTATAGTAAATGATTATTTTTTAAGCGTCTAACGACAAGTTTTTTTAGTTCAAGCTATTATAGGATAAAAAGTAAAACTGAAAATTTTAAGAAAATTTTTAGGAAATCAAGCCTTTTTTAAGTTTGATTCGACTTAATTGAATCTTTTTCAGAAAAAATTGAAAGTAAAAGACAAAAAATGAAAAAAAACGACCAAAAATTGACTGGACAGGCCTTGCAAATTCTGGGTGTCAGGGTAAATAGCACTTCGACAAGCTCAGTGCTATGTTTGATTTCCTCGAAAATATCCCATAATGAGAATTTTTTTATCGTCACTCCCAATCCTGAATTTATTGTCATTTGTCAGAAAGATGATGAGTTTAGAAAAATCCTTAATCAGGTTGATTTGGCTATTCCTGATGGAGTTGGTTTGGTTTTAGCTTCAAGATTTTTGGGAACTAAGCCCAGACTCAAAGGCAGAGTGGCGGGAATTGATCTCGTTGATAGACTTCTAGAAACAGGAGTTAAGGAAAATTGGCGGTTTGGCATTGTCGGGGCCAGAAGAGGGGAGATTAAGGAGGTTAGAGAACTGATAAATCGTCTCAAACAGAGATATTTAGGACTGAAAATTGAGGTCTTTGAGCTGGTCAAAAACTGGCCGGGAAGAGAGTATCAAATCATTTTTGCCTGTCAGGGAATGGGTAAGCAGGAAAGATGGATTTGGGAAAATCAGAAAAAAGTTAAGGGAGTTTGTTTTCTGGGAATTGGTGGTTCGCTCGATCGTTTGGCCGGGATCACGCCTCGAGCTCCAGAGTTGATAAGAAAATTTGGGTTAGAATGGTTTTGGCGGTTAATTTTGAATCCTTCTCACTTCAAGCGCGTCTGGACCGCCTGCGTCATTTTTCCCTGGTTGGTTTTGAAAGAGAAGATAAAGAAAAGCTAAACTGGGGTTACTTTTTGCTGAATACCGAGAAGATAAAAGACGGCCTCTTTGCGGTATCTCCGGTCGCCGCGGGAGTTAATCCGGATCGCCGGCAGTTTACCTCTTTTCCCCCAGCGTTTAATCGTTAGGGGAGAGACGCGAAGAATTTCCGCCACTTCCCTAACCGTCAAAAGATCTGGTAGGTCTTCCAATCTGAGGGTTTCTCTTTTCCTTCTGTCGTCGGCCATGAATGTTATCTAGGACGTTCAACGTCTCTCTATCAACTAAAGTATCATAGTATAAAGAAAGTTGTCAAGGGGCAAACTACGTAGGGTTTGCCCCGCACCCTCCTAAGACCGCTCCATGAGCCGTATTCGAATAGAATTGAAAAGGCGAAAGGTAAGGTCAGGAGGGAAGACCAAGTGTGCTTCGTTTGGGGCGCAACCTCGTCGAAGTCTCCCGCCAGCTGGTGGGGACGAAGGCGGGTCAAGAGGGAAATTAGGTTGGAAGAAACCCCATTATTCCTAAGGCGAAAATAAATACTAAGCTGGCACTAATCAATAGAATAATGGTTGGTAAGGGAAAGGCAGTTACGGGTAGAGGAGCTTGAGATGGGGTCGGAGTAGTAGTCGTTGTTGCTCCGGCAGAAGCGAGAATGAAGTTTTGAGAGTCTGTTCCCGCGGCGCTAGCGATGGTAACAATATGAGTGCCAGAAACTAAACCTGAAGGGATTTGATAACTCCAATTGCCATTTTTATCAACCAGAATTTGACCAGTGATTGGTGAAGTAGATTCAATTTTTAGAGTTAGGGTTGCTCCTGGACTGGCGGTGCCGCTGATTAAATCTCCTGGTTTAAGAGTCGTTCCCGGAGGCAAGTTTATTTTTGGTTTGGCGGCTTCTTGGGCCTGCTGAATTTCCTCTTCTGTTACTGGCTGGATGAGTTGTTCAAATCCTCCTTGTGATTCAGTTCGGTCTTCTTGGGAAGTCCTTTGTTCTTCAGTTAAGGCTTCCCGAGTCAAATCAACCAAAGTTCCTGTTTCCGACAGACTAATTTCTGGTAATGGTTGAGTTTGGGCAGTGGTTAAAATTACCCTGGCTTTTCCCTGATCCGTGCCTTCAACCTCAATTTCCAGATTATCTTTTTCTCGGGAATAATTAAAATAAGCAGTCAGATCTGCGGTTCGGGTATTACCAAGATCAGCCACAAAAGAACCCGAAGATGAGGTAAGAGCTGAAAGTGAAGTCGAAGAACCGTTCGAGCCTTGACCATCCTGATCTTTCAGAGTTAGATAAACAAGCACTCCTTGAGCTGGGCCGCTAATAGTTTTTACCTTTCCGTAGACTTCATCCGGAGTCGGGGGCGCGGAAGCAATTGGAGCGGTAGTAAAAGTGTAAGGCGAGCCGTTATTATCATAGGTTTTTGAGCCGGAGCCGATTTTATAATAATAGAGTGTATTGGGTTTAAGGCTTCTTAGATTAAAATGATGAATTTCGCTTTTGCTTTCTGATTTTTGGGATTGGGCTAAGGAACCTGGAGCAGTCCCCCAAACAACAAAGCCAGTTATCTCTTTATCGGTAATCCAAGAGAGGCTGCCGGAATTATCAGAAAGATTGGTTAACCGGATATTTTGAGGAACAGAGACTTCTTCTGCTTTAATAAATTGCTGATAGCCAAATTGAACCGCTTTAACTAAGGCAAAAAGCCCAACCATTAATATCGGTACCAAAATTAAGATTTTGAGATATTTTCTCGGCATTTTAAGGCGTCCAATTTATATCTTCTTCTACTCGGATAAAATAACCTCTGGTTTTTTCGATGGGATAATCTTCACCATAAATTTCTCCTTTTTGTTTAACTAATGGTTCATACAAGCCTGATTCAAATCTGGTAACAGTTCGGGCAACTTCTTCCTTAGCCTGAGAGTTGATAGCGTCAATAGTCGAAGTAGCGGAGTAAAAGTTGGCTGAAACAACGCCAACGAGGTTATAACCCTTTTTAAGGCTTAAGGGAAGGGGAGAGGTGATTTGGAAACCAGAAGCGACCCAATTAACTGGTAGATGACCTCGGAGTATATAACCAACGCCCGGTTCTAAGGGAAAATCCTGACCATAGGGTTCATCACCTCTCTGAATATAGGCTTCCCAGCGACCGTTGTTCCATCGAGAAACACTGGTAATATAACCTCCTTGGCGGGCAACATCGGTGACCAAATCCGAGGCAGACCAAACCTCCGATGGCACAAAAGGAAGGGCTATTAAATTCCAACCTTCCTTAATTTCAAAAGTGTTTTCGGGAGTGCCTGGGTTGGAGGTCCCAACCTGGTCGAAAGGATCCGATAAGGGGAGATTTTTACCTAAAGTGTTGAGGAATTCCTCAATGGACATTGGCGAGAAAATTTGTTTTTTGGTCACATACTCGCTGTCTCCTAAGACGATTAAGGCGATTCCCTGCCTAGCAAAAATTAAAACTTTTGCTCCTTGAACAAAATAACTATAAGTCGTTTTTTCTGGTTCTCCAAACTTTTCAATATATTCTGAAAGTTTTTCTGGATTTTCCTTGCCTTTATAAATATCAATGAAGATTACCCTGTTGTTTTTTAGAACGATTACGTGGGCAATTTGAGGGTTGCTTGAAGAATAAGAAAGAAAAGTGTTACCTGAAATTGTCCTCTCGCTAATTGGCTCACCCAAGATATTAACTACTTCATTCCGACTCATTCCAAGCCTAACGCTTTCTATTTTTTCTAAGGAAGTTGGGGAAAGAGACTGGTTTGCTTGGGCGGTAAACTGAAAACTTGGGAAATACAAACTATTTTTTTTAATGATTTGTTCTAAAAGAGTATTATTGCTACTACCCGTAAGATATTCTCTACCACTAAAAATATTATTTTTAAGCCACTCGTATCTTTCTGGCGATCGATCCCTGAGGTACTCGGGGTTATCAACATAGAGCATAGCTGACTCAGACATATCTTCTAGGGGATTGGTTTTGGCGTAAGCAGTGGGAGCATCTTCATACACTGAAGGATTATCGCTCTTTATTTCTCGAAATGTAAATAAAGACACAGTCATCCAGTCGACTCCCCACCCTATTGTTTTCATATAATCTTGAACCAAAGGATTAGAATACGTATTAATCGCTCCCAAAAACGAGGTAGACCAATTATTTAACTCTGGATGAGCTTTATCCCATTCATCGGAAGATTTTATAATTGTTTCCAAAGGAGTATTAGCTGGATCATGATACTGAATAGCATGAGTTATTTCATGAACAAGTATTTGCTGAAAAAATCCTTTTGTATCGTCTGATTTCGCGTTCGCAGTCCAGGTTCTGTTATTCAAAGAATAAATTCCGTCAGACAATGTAATTACCGGAGAACCTAATAATGGATAAAGACTATATAGAGCTCTTGTTTCAGTAGTACCTAAATATCTATCATTAGAATCTCTATAGAAATCAGTTGTTTCTGTTTGCCAAAAGATTGGGGGAAGTTCATCTATTGTTTCTTCAAACCATTGAATCTCTTGAGCTGTCCATAAATTTTCTGGGTTTGGCCCGTTTACAAGATTAAGATTGTATTTTTCTCTTACCTGTCTAATTAGTTCGTCTTCTGTTCCTACGGCATAATCTTCAAGGTGAATATTTTGAATGGAAAAAACACCCTCTTCTGAGGGAATTATAGGAACGATAACTCGTCGGGGTTTCCCATTCATATAAACAATAGCCTGAAGTATTACGGGTTCAACGAGAGGCCCAATAGTCAGGTTAAAAGGGTTAGAGGTAAATTGGCCATAACGATCAAATTCCACAGGGATTACTTCGTATTTACCTGTCTCTGGATTAATACCTTCCAAAATTATCTTCCCTGCCACTAGCTGCCCATTATTAGTAATCACTCCTTTTATTTGCAAGTCCTTAGCATCTGAATAATAAACTTCATATTGTGGGGACGCCCCCACCTGATCGGGACAATCACCTTGATATCTTTCATCATCAGGAGCACAATCGTTGAAATTAAGGTCCCCATCACTATCATTATCTCCAAGAGGATCCCTTCTTTGACGAAAAGTATCTACCATTGACTTTAAAATTTCTTTCATTGATTCTATTTGTTCTGGGGAAACCATGGTGGCGGGAATAAAATCTTGGTTTCCCTGTTCGATCGCAGCCAATTGTTTTTCTTTTGTACCTATCAATCTTCTTTGACGAAAAGTGTCTGCCATTGATGCCAAAATTTCTCTCATAGACTCTATTTGTTTTGGAGAAACCATAGTTGCCGGAGTGGTGTTTTGGTTTTTCAATTCAAGTTTACGAAGTTGGCTTTCTTTAATCGTGGCTAACTCATATTGTTTATTTAACCTGGCGGCATCTTGTTCAGTAATTCTTTTTTTGTCCCGACAGCGGTACCAGCCAGAGAATTCACCGGCATCCAGTAGATTGACTACCGGTTCACCTGTTTGACAGTTTGATGATGTTTGAACTGCTTGCTGAACGGCGGCTTGCAGTTGTTGTTTGGCTTTTTCTTCTGCCTGTCTTCGGGCTTCGGCTTCAGCCGCGGTTCTGGCGGCTTCCTCTTTCTTCACCTCTTCTTCCAAATAAAGAGAAACTGATTTTTGATTAAGAAGGTCTTTACCAAGTTTTGCCAAATCAGCCTCTTGGCTAATGGCGGATCTAAAATGGTCTTTATTTTGTTGATAGTATTCAAGGGAAAACGAGTCAATTTGTTCTTGGGTGGGATTCTGACCATATTTGCTGGTAAGCTGGTCATTAAAATCTTGCTTATATTCATCTCTCGGAACCGGAGCCGCGGCTAAATCTGATTGTTGACGGATACGCTCAGCTTGTTCATAGGAGAGGTTTTCGCTGCCACCCACTTCTTTAAGGGCGGTGGTTCTTAGGGCGTCGCGGACAATATACTGTTCTTTGGTGGCCGGGTCAACCGGGTGGTCTTTTTCAACCTTCAGAAATGCTTCTTGAGCTTGAGCCTTACAGCTATCGTCATTCCCGCCGGCTTCTTTACATTTTCCCCAGACAAGATCGCCCGCTTTTTGGGGATCGGTTTCTTCTGGAGAAACTGTTGGCGCCATGCCTGCTTGTTTCTGCTTTTGGATATCTTCAATTTTGTCCTGGGCGGTTTTCCGCTCCATCTTACAACCATCAACATTATCAGCGTCTCTACATCCCCTCTCCGCTTGTTTTTTGAGTTTGCACCTTTCGTCCTCAGAGTCGCATTTTCCGAAAGCAGGAAAAGTAGAACTTGAGAGAAGCAAACTGAAGATAATTGTCAAACAAATAAATTTTAGGAAAAACTTTTTCATTCGAGCATCAAGGTTTGGGCTGGCTGACATTCTTTTATATATAAGGGTAGGCTTTTTTCTCCCCATTGACCGCCTTGGGCTTTGACGATGAGGGTTGAGTCTAAACTTTTAGTTCTTAAATTAGCTAAATCTAGGCTCCAATTACCAGCCGTATTGGTGTAAGCGGAAATAAGCGAATCTTGCGAAAGAATATAGACGAGAATAGGGGAGTCTGGAAGCTGTTCAGCAAAACCCATGATTTTTCCATAGCAAGGAGAGGGTTGGGAAATAGTTTCTGGGGGACTAGTAGTTTCCGCTGCGGGAAAGAGGCGGTCGTTTCTATCTTTAATGTAGAAATGGAGATTAGAAAAGATTAAATAATAATATTCCGTTTCCGGCTCAAGATTTTTTAAGGTCACATGATGGGTGGTTGAAGAGATAGTGCCAAAATCGTCGCTGGTTGTAAGAAAGCGGGGTTTAAAAATAAAAGGAAAAATTTTTGAAAGAAGCAAACCAGCTAAATTAATTGACTGATGAGAATAATAGACTGTTGGTCGAATTGGTTTTTGGCTGACCCAAGAAATAGCCAGGGAACTTTCAGTCTGATTAGAGATTTTTATTTCTTCAGGCGGAAAAGAAGACTGCCAGAAAATCGCCAAAACCAAAAAACAGAGAATCGTCACCCAGGCCGAAACAAAACCAATGAGTAAAATTTTTCTTCTCTGGGCAGAAAAATCCACAATTTCATTCTGACAAAGATATCAGAAGGTGTCAAGTGTCATTGAAAAAAATTACTTCAATTCGACAGTTGCTCCCGCCGCTTCTAATTTTTTCTTCGCTTCTTCAGCGGTGGCTTTGTTGACACCATTGAGAAGTTCTTTGGGACAGGCTTCGACTAAATCTTTGGCATCCTTGAGGCCTAAGTTCTGATTGACTTCTCGAACGGCCTTAATGACCGAGATTTTATTGGCTCCGGCCGAAGCGAGAATAACATTGAAAGTAGTCTGTTCACTAATGCCTTCCTCTGGAGCACCAGCTGGTGCTTGTCCTGGAGCGGTTCCAGCCATTGGGGCCATCATTTGAGGGCTGCCGAACTTTGCTTCCAAAGCCTTGACTAAATCAGCCAGCTCGAGAACTGAAAGTTTTTCGATTTCTTCAAGTAAATCTTGCAATTTTTTACTTAATTTAACGGGTTTGACCTTCTCTGTGCTCTCCGCTTCTTTCTGTGGTTTCTGTGTTGCAATCTTTGGTTCTTCTGTTTTAACTTCAACCTTTTCCTCTTTTTGTTCCGGCTCGACTGTTTCAGGCTCTTGAACCTTTGGTTCTTCAGTTTTTTCGTTTTCTGTTTTTTGTTTTATGTCTTCAGTTATTTCGTCTGCCATTAATTATCACCTCCTCTGGTTTTTGTTTTTAAAATCAAAATTAATTTCTTTTGGTTACCAGAAAGAGAGTTAATCAGTCTTAAACTAGGGGAGTGAAGCAGGCCGGCAAACTTGGCAAAAAGCTGATTTTTGCTCGGTAATTGACTTAATTCCTCTAGTTCTTCTCGAGTGAGCAACCGGTCTTCCCAAACTCCAGCTTTAAAATTAAGGAGACCAAGATTTTTCTGGTAGCCGCCTAAAATTCTGATTGGCTCGATTTCGTCTTCAAGCGCAATCGTAATCGCGGTTGGACCCTCAATCTCAGGAACAGGCAGGGAAGATTCCTCTAAGGCTCTTTTTAAAAGAGTGTTTTTGACGACAATCACTTCTCCGCCAGCCTTTTTAATAATCGTTCTTAACTGTTGCATCTGGTCAGCGGTCAAGCCGCGATAATCAGCCAGAACAATGGTTTTGGCTTCTTTAAGCTTGGCGACTAAGTTTTGAACCGTAAAAATTTTTTCTTGTTTCTTCATCCTTCGACTCCTTTCAGTTGCTCAGGATAAGTTCCGAATAAAAAACACCTCTACCGAGGTGTATTTTCTGTGCTCCAGTGGACTTTTCTGTGTCCTCTGTGTTTACAAGCCTCCGCAGGATTTATCCCGTCCCGCTTCTGGCGGGGCGAGAACCCACTTCTTAGGTTAAGGATATTCTAAATTATTGATTACAAATTGTCAATGGCGATCTTAATCGCCGGACCCATGGTGGCTTTAATCACCGCTTTCTGAAGATTCTTAACGCCAATAGCCTTGATGACTGCCTCGAAATTGGCGATTAATTCTTTTTCCGGTTGTTTAACCGAGCCAAAAACGAGGTGGATTAAGGGAGCGCCTTTCTCGGTTCTGATGTCAAATGAGGCTTTTTGAAAGCTTTTGATTGCTTGTTCAGGCTTAGCGATCAAAGTGTTATTTTTGGGATTGGGCATTAAGCCTTTCGGCCCAAGAATTTTGGCAAATTTGACCAACCTCGGCATCATTTCCGGACTGGCCAAGAGAATATCAAAATCAATCTTGCCGGTCTCAATCTGTTTAATGATTTTATCATCGGCGATAGCGATTTTTTTCTCCTTAGCTTGAAGATAGGGGAGTTCGGTTTTGGCCTCAAGCCCTTTTCGGACAACCTTAAGATGTAATTCCGCCTTGCCGTCAAAACGAGAATAAGAAGTTTGTTTAAGAAGCTGGATGGCTTCAATTAGAGGATAGAGCTTGGTGGGATCGATTTTGGCCCTGGCGGCCTGGTAATTTTTACCCCTGACCCTCGGCGGCTTAATCTTCTTCTGTGCCTCCGTTTCCTTGCCATCCATAGCTTTAGCGACGGAGGGTTCCTCGGGTGTTGGTTCGGCGCTCACCGCCACTACTCTTTCTCCGCCCTTCAATCCGGGAACGCGAACACCTTTCTCTTCTTTAAGAGATTTTTTGGATTCCTTTTTTTTGGTCTCCTCACCGACAATAGTAATTCGTTTTTTACCCACTTTAGTTATTCAACCCTGACCCCCATGCTTCTGGCTGTGCCCTTAACGATATTGATTGCTCCCTCCAAATCATTGGCATTCAAATCCTTCATCTTTTCTTCAGCAATCTGTTTAACCTGTTCTTTAGTCAAAACCCCGGCTTCTTCTCGGCCGGTCGTTCCCGAGCCTTTTTCCAAGCCCAGCGTCTTTTTAATCAAATCCGCCACCGGCGGCAGTTTAGTAATATAAGAAAAGGTTCGGTCTTCATAGACAGTGATGACCGCGGGAATGATTTTTCCTTTTAGTTCCGCTGTTTTTTCGTTGTAGGACTTAATAAAATCCATAATCGGTAAGCCGTGCTGACCCAAAGCCGGACCAACGGGCGGACCAGCCGTCGCTTCTCCGGCGGGAAGATTCAATTTGATAATTGTTTTTACCTTCTTCGCCATGGTCTATATTTTTTTAACTTGTAAGAAATCAAGTTCGACTGGAGTTTCTCGGCCGAAAATCGAGACCAAAACCCTTAATTTGCCTCTTTCCTCATCAAGATGGTCAATCGATCCCAAAAAGTCAGCAAACGGACCGTCAATAATCTTGACCGCCTCGCCGACGCTAAACTTAGCCTTAAATTTAGGCGCCTCCAAAGACATAAAGTCTTTAATAATTTTTACTTCATCAAGGGAAATCGGCGTGGGCTTGTTGCCCGAACCGACAAAACCGGTCACGCCCTGGGTGGTTCTGACGGTTAGCCAGGATTGGTCATTAACGACCATTTTAACCAGCATATAACCTGGAAAAATTTTCTCGGTCACCGGAATTTTTTTGCCTGCCCTAATTTGGAAAGTCTTTTGGGTCGGAATTAAGAGCTCAAAGATTTTATCGCTCAAATTCATCGTTTCCACCCGCTGCTTTAGGGCAGAAGCGACCTTGAGTTCATGGCCAGAATAAGTATGAATGACATACCACTGGGCTTGAGGGTCTTGCTTGTCGCTGATGATTAGATGAGCCTGAAATTTCTTTTTTGGGGAAATTTCTGTTTCGGTTTCTTGAGGCTGGACAACAACCTTTTTTTTAGTTTTTTTGTTCATATTTTCAGTAAAAGCTCCATGATTTTCGTAAAAAGATAATCCAAAGCGCCAATATAAATACCAACGAGAATGGAAACCAAAATCACCACCGAAGTTAGCCGGACCGCTTCCTGTCTGGTTGGCCAGGTCACCCGTTTGAGCTCCGACCGAACTTCTTTTAAAAAAGTAATTGGCTTAACCTTCATCATAACTGACAAATTTTAACATAAGTGGTAGAATTAAACAAGGAGAAATAGGCATGGAGTCTCAAGCAGAAAGATTAACTATTGAAGAGCAAACTGCTCGTTGGGCTGACCAAAGAAGAGAAAGAATGTTGGCCCATGCTCCCACCAGAGCGGTGAGGGTTATTAAAGAAGAAACCCAAAGAGAAATTGCTCCTTTTCCTACCTTAGCTTGGGAAGACCCCCATCCATATCCTCTTAAATTTGATCCTTCCACCGGAGAGATTTTGGTGCCAGTTTGGCGAGAAGCAAAAATAATAAAAAATAATGGACAGCGTTCGCTCGCTGAACCTGAAGGGCTTATCCAACTTCGTCGAAGACGGGAACATTTGGTCGATTTCCGAGATTTACCAGACCGTAAAGTAGTGGTATTAAATTATCTGCGAGCGAATAATCTAGAAGCGGCCATTAGACAGCAAGTGCATATTATCGATGCTTACCGTTCAGAAGGTAAAGAAACAGAGCAAATAGATCAGGTTTGGGCTTGGCTTGATTTACAGCTTAAGGCGACTCTGACAGGAGGGATAAACAAGAAGACTTTATCGGCCTTAGCAAGACAGACCGCTGGCTTTCTCGAATCAAGTGGTTTAACTGAGGTGCGAAATTTGACCAAGAAAAAAATCTCCAAGAGATTAGCCCAGGCCGCTTCCTTAGATAGCTTAGACAGAGTGAATCCCTTAGTGATGAGAACCAGAATCCGTTCCGCTTATTTAGAGGCGGTTAAAAGAGAGATGCTCTCCGTTTTGGTGAGCGAAAAATTTGAACCTTTTCTGGCGATTTTACTAATGGAAAGAGAATATACCCGCCAGGTGATAAAAGGGGCGGTCGAGGATTTAGATACAATGGTTGGATTTACCAAAAGAGGGGCGGCTCCGTTTATAGACGGAAAATCTTCTGGGGTAGAGAGACAAGGGATGAAGAAAGTTCTGGGGGTAATTGCTCGGTCCTTAGCCGAAGTTAGGGTTTTGCCCTATTTGCCAGCCGCTCGATTTGCCGCCATAAACCTGGTCGGTTGCCAAGAAGATAAAAAAGAGCTTAATCGGGGCATTATCGGCGAACCAGCCGGAAGACTTTTTGCTCATTCTCCGGTAACAGAGTATATCACTACTAGATATTTTCGTGAGGCAAAAGGGAGAATTAAGAACTGGTCCTATGGACCATTAATCGACTGCTTAAAAGAAAATGAAGAGATTGGGATGGAGATAACCTAGCGAGAGGCCTGGTTCAAGCGGAATTGCCGGGACTAGTGAGAAAACTTCGATAGTTTATCAAGAATAAATATTTTGACTTCTAATGATAAAATGGGAGCATGGAGGAAGAGCTTTCAAGGCCATCTGACTTTGTCTTATCCCCTTCGATTTCTAAAGAAGACCTTGATTTAAGAGCGAGGATGGCGAAATATTTTTCTCCTCTCTCATCTGTTAGTAGTAAGATTGCAGATAAAATTAAGGAAGAAAACAAGGAACTATTTACCTGTTCTGGCAGACTGTCGTCATTGGTGGAAATCTATGTGGGGATGGAGGAGAGAGGAGCCATTTTGGAGTTGAGTCGGGCAAGTCTCTCTTCTGATGAGAAACAAGAGTGGATTCATTTTGTAAGTTATTCTATTGAACTGAATTTATTAGGAGGCCATTTTAAGGGACAACAAGAATTTTTACAAAGCAGGGCTCTTTTTAACGAAGTCTATAAGAGAAATAACGGACTTTTATATCAGGACCCTCCCAATGTCTTTTACAGCCTGGGACAAATATTAGGGAGCGAGATGGAAAAAAGCATTAAAATCTCCGCCACAGAGAAAATGATTAGGTACGTGATTAAAGTTTATTTAAAGGGACACCCTGAATTACTTGACGTTTTAGCTGAAGGTTTGAGGCCTCCATGGATGGTTAAAAAAACTCGGGGTTGAGCGATAAAAATGATTTCTCCTAATTTTTCCTACGAAAAAAAACTTTGGAAAACAGGCTACAAATTTGTGGTTGGTGTGGACGAAGTTGGACGAGGCGCTTTTGCCGGACCGGTCGTGGTCGGCGCGGTTATCTGGCCAAGGCCAAATAAACTAAAAACTAAAGACCTAAAACTTAAAATCGACGGCATTAACGATTCGAAACTACTTAAACCTCGAGCAAGGGAACAGCTCGCCAAAGAAATCAAAAAACACGCTCTAGCTTGGGATGTGACTGAAGTCGGCGTGAGCGTCATCAATCGCATCGGCATCGGTAAAGCCACGGAAAAGGCGATGAGGAAGAGTATAAAAGATATTGCTAGGTTGCTTGATTGTTATGTTGTTAGATTGAAAGATAGCAAATTTCAATATAGCAAGATAGCAATTAAACAATCTAGCAATTTTTTCGTTCTTATCGACTACTATTATATATCTTACCTTCGGGGAATAGGGAAGAAGAACCAATTAGGCATCAAACACGGTGATAGAAAATCTCTTTCAATTGCCGCCGCTTCCATCTTAGCCAAAGTCCATCGGGACAAAATCATGCGCTCTCTATCAAAAAACCCTAGATATAAGAAATACTTATGGGGGAAAAACAAGGGTTATGGTACAAAAGTTCATCTTAAGAATATATTAAGATATGGTTTGACCCGTTATCACCGAAAGGAGTTTGTAGAGACTTGGCAAGAAAAAAGAATTTAATGAATGGGGATTAGATTCTCTGAATGGACATTATTGTCTTCGTTACTTTCATCAACTTCATTATCAACATCAGCGACTGCCTTGGTTTCATAATTGGCCCAGCCACCATAGGTAAAGGTGCAACTGACAACTTTACCTTCATGAGCAGGAATTCCCTCACCGACTCTTTCTCGGCAAGCGTGGTCGTACGCAGTTGGCCACCACTCCCACCAGAAAGGACCAGCGTTAGCATCATCCTGATTGAAAATTCCTATTGAGAGAGTGAATTCTTCTCCCTGTTTTGGGGGATGGTTAAAAGTGTATTGGCTAATATAAAGATCAGCTTTAGGTGTTGAGGTAGGGGTTGGAGTCGGTGTGGATGTTGGAATTGGTGTTGGCGTCGGTTTTTTGGTAGGAGTTGGCGTTGGGCTGGGAGAGGGCTCGGCAGTTGGAGTTGGTTCCATGGTGGGTGTTGGTGTCAATTCCTCGGCTGGGGCTGTCGGTTGTCTGGAGCGGAGAAAAATCGCGCCAAAGATAAGAGCAATGATGATTACCAAGCCAATAATCGCCACAATAATAATCTTCTGGTTCTTAACTTTCTTCGGCGCCGGTTCTTTAGCAGGTGATTCCTTGACCAATGATTCTGGAGCTGGTGATTCCTGAAGTTCTTCTTCCGCCA
>Ga0315285_10002099_pt1 | contig 20821 bp, 28 predicted proteins | sample YL17G09_36_MG_FD_203698 | JGI IMG/M metagenome (GOLD analysis project Ga0315285, IMG submission 203698) | Sediment microbial communities from Yellowstone Lake, YNP, Wyoming, USA - YL17G09_36 | ecosystem: Environmental > Aquatic > Freshwater > Lake > Sediment | place: USA: Wyoming | collected...
CAATGTCACCAGCAACATCACCGAGCGGGTGGAGTACAACGACACAGCGCTCTGGAGCGAAATCGGACGGCTCAACGCCACGCCGCCCATAACCATCGTGCAGGTGAACAACACCACGGTCGTCAACAAGACGGAAGTCAACACCACCGAAATCCACCCCACGACATTCGTGAACAGGACCGAGACCCAGTCCACCGATGGCAACGCCGCAATCGTAGGGGCCTCCTCCGGCCTTGCTATGGGCGCCGTTATCAGTGCGGCTGGACTGGGGATGATTGAACGGCGGATGAAGAGGCGGTACGGCGGGCTTGCCCCATTGCAGGTGTAAACGGCCAATTGGGCGTTCTGGACGGCCAATTGGCCGTTTCCGTTCTTCACGGGCCGAAGAACGATGGTCAAACGCCCCAGTCTTCCCGGCCCAGCATCCAGCACTTGAACTTCCGGAACTGCCGGCGGGCCTTCTTTTGCCAGCCCAGAGTGAGCTGGTTGGCGCCCGTTGAGACAATCAGATACCAGGCTGGGTCTATCGAAACTGCCATCAAGACCTTGTCGTGACCTACCCGCCGGAACGCCTCGAAACGGTGGTGGCCATCGGCCACTGCAATCCTGTCGCTGAAAGGGTCTGCAACGCCCACGAGCGGCTTGAACGTCTGGCCCTTCATCAGGAGCTTCATGAACTTCCAGACCTTTGCTTCGTCAAAGACGCCGGCCGCATAGCATCGCTCGATTGGGACCCACTCGGCGTATTTCTCGGGGGACGCAAGTGCCTGCAAAAAGGTCGGGGCCATAGTGTTATATATCTACGGGGCCTTATCAATCTTGCGACCGTGGCCCCATTGAAGCAACAAGGCTCGTGGCCGAATACTTGCAGTTGCGTGCGTTTCCACGCCTGAAAGGGCGTGGCCCCTTTCCACGGTCGCACCTATTTTACACCGTTCGGCTTTTCGTCATCGTCATCCGCCAGCTTCACCGGCTTCCGAGGAACATAACGGGGCCGGCCCGGACCGTCGGGCTGGAGGGCGCCCCAAGAGTCCTTGGTTTTGTCACGCGCTTTCGGTTTTCTTTTCACGCCATTCCTCCTGCAAGGTCCAGCATAGAAATCCGTGATAGGCCCACATCAGACCCGATATGAAGATACCGAGTGCGATGGCACCAACTCCTCCTTCCATGGTGACAGCCTCATAGACGGCAGTGAGGGTGATTAGGATGGCGACGATGGCGCTCCCCCAGTAGATGCCCTCGATATTTATGTCGTTTTCTTCTGGCATGTCGTTTTCCTGCTGGCGGCGAACTCCCTGTTTATGCCCATCGTCCTGAGAACCCATGCCACCGAGAGTATCCGGCCCTTGGCCTTGCAGAACGGGTCCTTCTCGGAGCAGTAGACGACGCCACTGTAGATGGGCCTCGGCTTCGGGGCCTTCCGCTCGCCCTCCTTCCAGAGCTTGATGGCGGTCTGCAAGTAGGCGTTCGCCCTCGTCCAGCCACTTATCATAATGGGGGTTTTCTGGTCCCCGACGTACCGCCGGAGGTCCCTTGCCTCGGTCCAAATCTGGCGTTCGAAGTCCACGATGTAACCCCGTTGCTCGATGAACGCTATCATCGCCTTCTCGGCCTTTCGCATATTGTCCATGGTCTCACCTCGCCTACTGGTATCCGGCCGGCGTCAAGCCCTTCTGCATGGCCATGTGCGGCATCAGGGTCGAATTACCCCAGCTCGACAGCGTGTATTTGTATAGATAGAGGAATGACGGACCCATTGTCTTGTCGAGGACCTTGTGTCGTGTGCCGTCCGCTTTGATTAACATGACGACGATGCGGTCCTTGGCGTGCATCTGGACCTCGTCCTCGCCCTCCCCGGCGATTATCTGGATGAGGTTGTTGCTTCCGTCAAGCCTCTTCCGGATGGCGTCGAAAGGCGTCAAGGTATGAATGTGCCACGGCTTTTTTGGCTCGGGGGCGGGTGGGGCCGCAGGCGGCGCTACAGGCGCCGCCACAGGCGCCGCCACGCTGGCGGCCTTCTCGCCCGCATCGAAGAACGAGCCCTCCTTGGGGCGGAGCGAGACGAGCGGGATGGCCGGCGGCGGGGGCGGAGGCGGCGGCGGGGGCGGCGGGGGCATCGCCTTGAAAGTCGCTATCGATGCGTCCAGCTCGGTCTTCAGCGAATCGGTTATCTCCTTGAGCGGCTTCCCAGAAGCCACGAGCTTGTTCATCACGGCGTCGCTCTCGTAAATGGCAAGCAACTGGTCGAGCATCTTCCCGTCGTCTTCCGAAAGAGGGTGCGACGCCACGATGCTCTTCTTGGCGTCCGCCAGTATCGGCTTGATGGCCGCCTGAATCTCCCCCTTCGTAGGGGGTACGGGGGTGAGGCCCTTGCACTTCATGCATAGCTCCTCCCGACCCACATTGTTCTTCAGGTCGTGCCAGAAGCCGCCGCACTTCGGGCACTTGATTTCGGCCAGATGCCCTTCGGGGGGCCTCTTCTCGGCCATGTCGTCGTCGCCTGCGTCGTCTTCCAGAAGGTCATCCATCTCGTCCTTTTCCTCTTCGCCCATGGTCTATTCCTCCACATCTTTACTTTTTTAACCTGTAAATATCCCACGCCACGTTTCACTTTCTAGTGAAACTACTCCCCGAGCCTCTCGACGCCCTTCGTCGGCAGGAGGCCCATGCTCTTCATACCGTCCTGCACGTCCTTGACCGCCGTGACGACATCCTTCAGGCTCACTATCTTCTTGATGGCGTTGCGGAAGGCGAATGTCTCGAAGCACTCCTCCTTCGAGGAGCTGAGGAAGGTCCTGAGCCGGTTCTTCGTGTATGTGCCCTCGGAGATGACCTCCTGGTCGCCCTTCTTGAGCTTGATGTGGCACTTCAGAAGGTCGTCCTTGCTCTCGTATGTGATGGAGCAGCTGAAGCCCGTCTTTATGTAGCCCTCGATGAGCCCGAGCTTCCAAGCGTTGACCCCGAGCCACTTCCTGCTGGTCGTGGCCCCAGTCTTCTTGTCCTTGAACTCGGCCTCGTATTGAAGCACCAAGTCGGAGTTCTGGGAGATGTCGACGGCCTCCATGGCTTCCTCGCGCTCCACCTCCGGTTCGACGATTTCCGCATCGACCAGACGGGCAGGGGGCCGCTGGCCGGATGAGGTGGGTGTGGCTGGCGGCGACTTCAGCTCGCCCTTCTTGGCGTCGTCCTTGCGCTTGGCCATTATCGTCTTGTTCTCGTTCGAGAAGAACGCATAATCGGTTGAGGTGATGCCGATGGATGTGGCCTCTTTCAGGTCGAGGTCGTTGACCAACCACCACTCGGAGAAATACTTAGCAAAGTACATTCCGCTCTCGTTGTCATAGAATATTCCCTTAGTCTTCTCGACCACACCCTTCTCTCCTACCATGCTATTTTCCCCCTTTCTTTTTCTTTGGCTTGTTCCAATACGGCGAGTTGCAGGCTGGACATACCTCTGGGTCAGCCTCCATCCTCGGATGCCACTTGTGGCGGCACCTCGTACATTCCAGCGTCAGCAAACGCACCATATTGTCAAGACCTATGGTCATACCTATATTTATAGCTTTCAGGGGGGTGGGTGAATGGCCGCCTTGCGGACCCTCACGATGCTCGCTGACCCGGACGGTATCTCGACCTCCGCCTCGTCGCCGAGCATCTCCTTAATCACGACGGCGAGCTGCTCCTTTGTGATGTTGTCCTGACGGATGAACACCTCGATGTACTCGCTTTCGACCCCGATGCCGACTATGAACCGCTTGTCGCCTTTCATCTGACGCACGAACGCCGCCCACCGCTCGTTGTTATCGAACATGGCGCACCTACCTGAGCCTAGTCGGCGGTTTAAGACCGGCTTCCTTAGCATCGTGACAGCCAAGATGATAATACTTTAGCTTAGCGCTAAAACGCTCCCTTTCTATCTCTTCAGCCCTTGACTCGTTGTTCATTATTGGGTCACCGCACCACGTGCACTTTACATCTAGCCGTTTAACCATATGCACAATCGTCCTAGTGCCGTCCCTATCACAAGGTATCAACAACTCCTGATGCTCAGGCGGGGCTGGGCCAATGAGCCCAACTATCTCGCCCTTTCTAACTAGTACCTTTACTTTTTGCCTCTTCCGGTACTGGTGCAGGTGCCCACAAGCTGGGCATTTGCGATAAGCCACTGGTATTTCGGCTTGGCAAAACTCGCACTTCTTAAGTGGCATTTATCTTTTCCCCCTTGAGCCGACTCTCCAGCAACTCCAGCACAAGCCGTATCCTGCAATCCGTGCCGCCCCAGAACTCGCACACGACGCTTCCGGTTATGGGGGGCGCTCCCAACCCTCCCACTGAGAACTTCACATTCCCAGATTCGCAATGGGCATCCGCAAACGGACAGTAGCACATATTATTTCACCTTCGTCTCTCCCAGCATCGCTATCTTATAGACAAACCTCTTCGGGTTCCGCTCCAGCTTCAGGCCCAGATTGTGCATCGTCCTGAACAGGTTGAGCCCCATCGCCTCTGGAATGTCCGTGAAGGCGGTGTGGTGACTGGTGGCCATGACGGCACAGGTCGCCTTGCGGAGCGCCTTCCTGACCATTCCCTGCCAGTACAGGCAACACCGCGCCTGGCGCTCGGAGAACCGCGGGTTCCGTCTCTTCATCTCCTCGGCGTGCTCCGCCAAGTCGAACTTGGCGATGACGAACGCCACGGACTTCGAGAGGTCGAAGAAGTCCCCGAGTAGCGGCGCATGGGGCGGGCAGTAGGCCCGCCGCCCATAATTCGGGCATCCCTTCGGGTGGCCTGGGTACGGGAACTTGCACCAGTCTCGGACCGCAGGCTGGACGACCAGCTTATCGGGTCCCGTTCCTAACATTATTATTTCCATGTGTAATCATCTCCCCTCTCTCGTTCGCCGTCATCTTCAACCATATTTCCGCTGCCATGATGGCATCATCGAGCGCACGGTGGGCAATCCGGCGTTCGACACCGAAGAAGTGTGCGGCCTCCGTGAGGGACGCCCACTTGTACTCGTGCTTCCATGACAGCCACGGGACGACGCCTTCCCTGCCGAGCCATTCACTGGCCGTCATCATTATGCACTTGCCCCACCGCCATTCTCTTGGAATCCAACCACTGACCTCCAATACTATTCTATCATAGTGTATATTATAAGAGGTGAGCGGCGCCCCTTCGTACCTCGTGATGAACTCCGTGAACTTGGCCCGCACCTCGGCCTCCAGAGGCGCCGCCGCTATCTCCTCCTTCGTGATGCCGTTCACCAGTCGGGCCTCGTCGGTGTTCTTGACTGCCTCGTCTCCGGGGTTGCACATGGAACTGAAGTATTCGGGTAGCAGGACTCCATCCTTGATTACGACCGCTGCGGCTTCGAGAATCCTCGCTTGGCTCGGGTACTTGTCCGTGGTCTCGGTGTCGATAACTATCAGCACTCCGTTATCGCTCATTATTCTATTCCTCCTCAGCCTTTCCGGGCATTTCAAGATGGTCCAGCTCGGTCTTCACTCTCTTGACATTGAAGCATCGGCGGCAGATTATGTTCGTCACTATGATTTCTCCCGTCACGCCCGAATCGATGGCTTTCACTCTGAGGGAGAAACTGCGACCCGTGTGCACGGTCAACATGAAGCATCTCCAGCACCACAGGATTCGTTCGGGCCATTTGGTCATTCAACATCACCGTCCACATCATGATATATCCTTGTAATTCTTGGGGTTCTTTGGGTTATCCTCTGAGTCGAAGTATGTTTTCCCACCGCTTAGCCCCATCTCCGGTTCCTCGGGTGGCACTTTTGTCGCCTCGCTATGAGTCGGCCCCGCTTCACCAATCTCTTCCAAGCTGACCTGCTTGACGTCCTCGAACTTGCTGGAGATGTCCTCAGCATCAACGACATATTTTCTGAACTCCTTTTGGAGGCGTTTCGGGTCCTTTACTAGCATGACGCCACGGATACGCCGACCTGCAATCTTGAGTTGCGATAGAATGTTTTGGCCTAGGCCGCGCCAGTACCGTGCAATTTCCGATGCCGACATACAGTCGCCTAGGGACTTTGCGACGTAACTGAGGGTTAGTTGCTCGAACCACTCCTTTTCCACACCCTTCTCGCCTTCCCCCTTGCTGACCACGCTGATGTGTGACTTCTCGATGAGCCAGTCCACACCCCTCTTCCTCACTCCCGTATCATCGTCAGTCAGCTGGCCGTAAACAGTGTTTAGAATCAGGCCCTCGATGGAACCCGACCGCTCCTCAATTGTTTGCTTCTGAAGCACTCTGAGTATTCTCGGTATGTCCGCAGTGATTGTCGGGTCCGTTTCCTCCAGCGCATACAGCATAAGAACGGCCTCCCGCACCCTGAAGGAAGTGATGCCCTCGATGATGAGCTGGGTCGGGAACTTGTGCGGTCTGCTCAGCGCACGGAGGCGGAACATCATAAGCTTCTGCCGTAGCTCCTCACCTTTCTGAACCCATTCCTTCGGGGGGATGAGGTTGTAGTCCGACGGGGTGTTCGTTCCCTCGGATACATATTTCAGGCAACGTGACTGAGCGCCATCATCCACGAATGTCTTCCTCATTGCGAGTATGGTGTAGCCGAACGAGTAAAACCACCTATTGACGTCGTCTTCGGAACTGTACCTCGTGATGGGTACTCCGTCCGCTCTGCTATTGATGAACTGGACGAACTCCGCACTCAGCGTACTGTCGTCCAAGTCGGCTTCATCGAGGATGAGGGTGCCCCTCCATTTCTCCATCAAACGAAATAGCGACGGGACCTTGGTTGTTTTCAGTGTGTAGACGGAGCGATAGTAGAGATACCTCATTACTGTCAGGAAACGCTTCTTTCCCGTTTCGCTCGGGCCAACGGCCTGGATTAGGGGGAGGAACTTCTCCCCGAACCCCTCTTGCCATTCGGTAAGCCAAGATGTCAACGCCAAGTTGACTACCAGTTCGAACAGCTCCCTGTTGGTCACGGGGTCGAACTCTTTGAGAGCCCAATCGAGCATTTCTTTTCTCAAATCAGCGAGTGAGCCGTATTCCATGACGCCGCCTGCAATGCCGAGAGAGCGTGCTTCACCCTCCTCCATCGGGAGCGGATATATTTCATCGGAGCCGGACATGAATGATGACTGATATTCGTACTTGTCCGCCAGCATATCGTACACGACGAAGCGCGGCGAACTGGTCGCTGGGTCCATTACCTCCTCCACAATCTTGTTGTCCGTCTCCAGATATGTCGAGTATTTCTTTTCCTCTTCTTTTATCGGCGGTGAAATATGATATATTTCTTTTATCTTCTCGAAGAGTTCTGGATAGATTCGTCTGGGGAGCTTGCTGGCTTTATCGCAATCTATGAGGCCGTGCTTGACAGCGAGCCATGAGAGGACACCGCCCCCCCCTTGGCAACGGAAGCAGTACCAAACCTGTCTCCCGAGATTCACGTGAAAGTTCTTGCCCGTCTCGGAGCCGTGTATGGGGTGCGGACCCGAAAGTTCGTCACCCGACCTAGTAAGGCCGTCGCCGACGAGTTCCTCCAGCTTTGGCAGGAGCTTGACATATTCCGCAAATGTTTCGGGGTCCTTGTCGGCCTTCGGCATCCCCAGAGCCCATTCATTATCCGTTGCGACTTTCTTGGCTCGTGCCTTCAACTTTGCGAGAAACTCGGGGGCGTCCTCCATCAGCGTGGGTTCTCTGTCGGTAATAAGTTCGTATGTCTTCCCATTCGGATGGGTGGAGCCGGGTCCCACGACATAACCACCCTCGGCTTTGATGGTGACGGACTGATAGGCTTTGGGCCGGCCTCTGTCGTCCTTATCACCCGCTCTGTAGAAGGAAAAGGTCGTCGTCACCGTGGGACTCGGTAGCCTGAAATAACAGTGGTAGCCGCGGCCAGTCTTTACCGTCATCGTTGAAGCGATGAGGTCGTCGAACTTGGGATAGAATAGTCGGGCGATGATTTCACTATCGAAGTCTACTACGATAAGGTTTCCACTGACCGCCCCCACTACGAAGCCAATATTCATCGGCTGTAACGGATAGCTAGTCCAATCGAACCTTTCACGGAGGTACTTCTCTTGCTCGCCCTCGGGGAGGAGAGGAATTTTATTCCTGAATACGAGGGGGATGGTAGCGATATTGTATCGCTCGGCTATGGATAGGGCGAGGGTACGCCCTTCCTCCCAAGTTGGCAGGTGTAGGCCCCCGTCTACTTCTCGGTGTCGACCTTCTTCTCCTTCGGGGGCTGGCCATTCTGCTTGGCCTTTTCGATGTAGTTGGTCAAGGTGATTTTGTCGTTATCGTTGTACCACCGTTCGAGGTATTCCCTGACCGCCTGCTCAATAATGTCTGAGCGGTTTTTATGTGTGTCTCGCTTGACGATGCTGTCAAGCGCAAACACGAGGGAGTTCTTCAGTCGCACACTGACGGGGGTCGTCCCGTCCCATTCAACCGTTTCGTTGTCTCCCATCCCTCCCCCTCCAAAAGTCACCTGTAAGACCCCCGTATACAACTGGCGAATATATATCTTTCGACCCTTGCCATGCGAGGGGGGCGGTACCACATGTACCGCTGGTACCAGCTGGCTATGTGTCTGCCCACGTGTCTAGACTTGGGTCGGAAAAATAAAATATTTAAATAAGAGGGGGGGGGCCATCCTTATATTCAATAGTATGAATGCACACATAGCCCGCTGGTACCAGCGGTACATGTGGTACTGCCAAGCTCATTTCAGAGCGTCATTGCGTTCCAGCTTATTTGCGAACTTTCCATCCCAAGTCTCAATAAAAAACATCGACAACAATTCGGGGTCGTGTAGCCGGACGACTTGTATTAAACGCATGAAGGTACTTGCAGACATCGTCCCCTTGACGATGTTGCACTCATGGCAGCACACCACAAGATTGGAATGGTCGTTGGTTCCATGTCGGGCGAGCGAAATCTTATGGTCGATAGAATAAGTGTTCTTGTAGGGTTTCTCATCGACCAGCTTCATTTGCTTCCCGCAGTAATAACACAATCCCCCACTGTCAACGGAGGTCTTTAGGAGTTGGTAGACATCTTTAAAGGACAACGGGGCGACGCCAAACTTGGCGGAGTTTATTTCGACGGTCCTCAATCTTCGGTACGCCATCGCTTGGAGTTCATCCATAAGTAGGGATATACATACAGAGATTAAAATATAGCCCCATAGCCTTATGTATATTGAAATCGATTAGGATGTACGGTGGTCAAACGGCCCGACACCTCGAAATCACGCACTACGAAGAGTTCCCGACCGCAAGCCGTGCCGCCCAGAGCTTTGCGGGAAATTACCCTCAGAAGCGGGCGACAGGGACGGTCACCGAGATAATCACCGTAGATACGAAGAAGAAGTTCTACCAAGTCGTCTTGGAGTGGGATGCGGATGGGAGAAAGAAGGGGGAAGGACAGCGGCCCGACGTCGGACGAGGTCATCGCCGAGGCGGACCGGCTGGCGGGCGCAAGCGGGCCGAAGCGGACAAAGGGCGGGTTCGGGAACTACAGTCCGGTGGAACTGATGGAGGCGCATCGAAGCCTGCGGGCCGGAAGAAAGACTGCGCCCCTGCCGTTTGACGGGGCACCGACCGGAAGCAAGACGGCGCCGCTACCATTCGATGAGGCGTCGGGATGACGCTCAAGGAATTTGAGGATTATATGCTTCTGAAGACTGGGGTGCCCCCCGACCACTACTACGGCGTGAAAGTGGGATTGCAGGCGGGCTTCATCATTGGCGTTGTAATCGGCTTTATACTCGGCTGGATATTGGTGTAGGAGAGAGGACCATGAACGACAAGGAGCGGGCCATCAGGAAGATTATCGACAACATCGATTGGGACCTCTGGCGGGAGCAATACCCCAACCTCTCGTTCGACGACCAGCGCCGCATCTACGATGAGTTGCTCCCGAAGTTCCCGCAGCAGGAGGGCTACGACGCCGCGTTCTTCCTGCATGCGTTCCAGCGCCTCGACATGGCGGGGTTCGCCCTCCCGATTATGAAGGTCGCCGAGCTGGGGCCGTTCAGGGGCGAGCTTGCGGGGATATGTCTGAAGCGGTTCAAGCTGAGGGCCTGGGCAGGATACGAAATATCCCGCTGGGCCGTGGAGCGCACACGCCCCGATGCCAAGAAGCTCGGGTTCTGCAACATCGCCATCGGAGAGCAGTTCTGGGACATGAAACTCCCGTGCTTCGATATCTTCGTCAGCTCAGACACCATCGAGCATTTCACCGACGAGGACGCCAAGAAGATACTCGACACCGCCTGCGTGCGGGCCGACATCCTGATGCTCCAAATCGACTGCAAACCGAAGGACGCCAGCTGGAAGGGATACGACGGCACGCACATAATCGAGATGACCACGGAGGACATAATCGAGTACCTGTCCTCCAAGGGGTTCGTGCTGGTCGAACGCTCCGGCATACGGATGTTCCTCGTCTCTGGGATGGCCGCAAAGAGCTTCCCGAAGCTCTTCGACCACGCGGGTCCCGAGAAGAAGAACGTCCCTATTCGTGAGGGCTTCCGGTTCGAGTGCCAGAAATGCGGGGTGTGTTGCCATCAGAACTGGGAGATACTGGTCTCCGAGGAGGAGATTACAGTCCTCAAGGAGCACGGCATCCCAATCCATTTCAAGAAAATCGTCAAGAAGCTCCCGAACATGGATAAGCCCCAGACCGCCATCGTGCCCCTGCTCCCGAAAATCGACGGGAGATGCTTCTGTCAGGACGATAAGAAGAACCTCTGCCTCATCCACTCGTTCCGGCCCATGGCCTGCTTCCGAGCCCCGTTCGTAACATACACATATCGCCAGCGCCCCTCGCTCGAAGAGATGCGGATGTTATTCAACGACCCCGACATGACGGAAGTGGAGGCGTCCGAGTTCATCACCGAGGAGCCGTTCGAGTTCGGAGGCAAGAAGCTCTGCGTCTACTATGTGGCGGGGGCGAGTGCGTTCCTCAACGACGGCTCGAAATGTCCCGGAATAGGAAAGGGCAATCCATGGACCGAGTTGGAGGTCCACTCGTACGTGAAGTGGTACGGACCCATCTTCGAGGAGCACATGAGGTCCCTCACCGCCACCATCAGGAAGTACCGAGAGACGTTCGCTGCCGACTTCGACAAGCACTTCGAGCTGGTGGATGAGAACCGCCAAATCTATCAAGCCAAAAAGCGTAGCTGGGACGATGTCATCGGAGGATGAGAATGCCCCGCAGTAAGCGCCTGACGCCGATGAACATCGTAGACTCGTTTTGCAGGGTAGTCTACGGAAAGACCGCGTATCAGGTCATCAAGGAGGTCGCCAGAGGGAAGGTTCCGGCGGAGGCCCCGCCGGAGAGCCTGACCGAGGAGATAATCTTCGATGCCGTTGAGGATGTATTCGGGCCGGGGTTCTTCGAGCCCATGCCCGCCAGCGACTTCATCGGAGAGAGCGCCGTGTCCGACGGGCCGTTCATACGGTTCGGTGGAACGGGGCGCGGCAGGCCGAAGACAGAAAGCGCCGCACACGAATATGCCGAGTGGTTCCGCTACCAAGCCGAGCGGTCACGGGCTGAAAGGGGAGGCGAAAGCGATACGCTTCCGCCGAGCGCCCCGCCCGAGATGACGCAGGCCGAGGCATGCCGCATCCTCGGCATCTCGCTGGATGCGGGAAAGCCGGAGATAAAGCTGGCGTTCCGCCGGCTGGCGCAAAAGTGGCATCCGGATGTCTGCAAAAAAGGCAAGGCGGAAGGGGAGGCCATGTTCACCAAGATTGCCCTGGCATACCACCGTCTGAGCCGGACCAGCTAGAGCGTCACCGCCCCGCCCGTCTGCATCGATTTCAGGGCCGCATCTGCGGCGAACACCGCAGCGGCGCCATCGCGCCCGCACACGAGCGGCGCCCTCTTCTCCTCGATAGCTCCGATAAAGTCCAGAAGCTCGTTCTTCAGCGGCTCCTGCTTCTTTAACGAGATGTTCCTGCTGTCGTTCTCTATGGGAATGTGGGAGAGGTTCGCCGGGTCGAGGTCCATCACGGTTGAGGAAGTGATGTTGAGGGTCTGGGCCGTGTAGTCGATGTCCGCATACTTGAGCATGCAGGTCAGGCCCAGCCTTCGAATCTTGACGGGGGTGAGCCAGTTGACCTCGACGCAGGCGGTCACATCGTTCCCGAAGAGGAGGGTGATGATGGAGGAGTCCTCCCGCTTGCCCAGCTTCGAGCCGCCGGCCGCATAGACCCTCGTGATGTCCGACCCCGCCAGATACCTTGCGATGTCGATGTCGTGGACCGCAAGGTCGATTATTGCGCCGACATCTTTCACACGCCAGGGGAACGGCCCGACCCGTCTGGAGGACAGCGATATGAGGTCCCCGAGGGCTTTCTCGTCCAGAAGCCTCTTGACGGCGGCCACCACCGGATTGTGCCGCTCGATGTGGCCGACGGCGAGGACCACCCCGGCATCCTCCGCCGCCTTGCAGATTTCAAGTGCGTCCGCCCCGCTGGCCGCCAGCGGCTTCTCCACAAGGACATTCCTCCCGTCCCTTATGCATGATAGGGCTATCTCCTTGTGCGTCGACGTCGGGGTGGCCACTACAACAGCGTCGAAGTCGTGCGCCCGCAACAGGCGGTCGACCACGCACTCGTATGAAATGCCGAGGCGCTTCGAGAGGTCTATCGCGGCGGGCTCGTCGACCTCGCAGAGGGCCACCAGCCCCGAGATTTCCTTGAGCACCCGGAGATGGTTCTGGCCCATGACGCCAGCGCCGATTACTGCGGTCTTGAGCATGACCAGACATCTCCATTCCCGCTTAAATACCCTGCACCCTACCAACAGGTTTATAGCCCCATAGTGCTATATGGTGGCTGGTGGAAAGAATGGGTGACGAGGCATACCGGAAAAGCGTGACCACAATCCAGGTTAGAAAGGAGACAAAAGACTTCCTCCGCATCCTCACCACCCACTCCGGCGAGACGGGCTACGAGGCCATGCTCACCAACCAGATTATCCCCATTTTGCAGAAGGAGGCGGGCTCCAAGGACCCCGTCAAAATTGGCAAATGGCTCAACCAGCGAAGGCTGGGGACCCTGCCAGCGGCACCTAAGTAATTCGCTCTAGGGGCTCCTCAATTTCGACCCCGTAGAGAACATCGGGCTTTGCGTTGAGCACTACTTTCTCAAGAACTGCAATCAGGCTGTGGTGCTCGTCTTTCTGGTCTTTCAGGGCGCCTTGGATTTGAAGCAGGCGCTTGTAGGTCCGCCCAGAAATCCGGAAGGTCACGCTGTTCATGAAACCCAGCCCATCCGCCCAATTGGCCGCCCCAGACCAGCCAATTGGCCGCTCCAAGACGCCCAATTGGGCGTTTTGGATATTGTTTCCAAGGTATTAGTATGTTTGCAGGTGCACACACTGTGGGCCATATACCATGGGCCATATATATTCGGTCGATGCCCCATGGATGGGGGTGCCATGGGGGGTCGATGGGGGGCGGATGGCCCATCGATGGGGGTTTGGATGGGGGCCATCCACTATCGATAATGCGTTATTCTCGTGGATGGCCCATCGATGGGGGGCGGGGGGGATATCGATGGGGTATTCAATGCCCCCCTGTGTGCATCTGCAAACACTAATATACTTCCCGAGGCATACAGATTGCGATGCCTGAGGACCCAGAGCGTAAAAAGGGCTGGTTTGCACGGCGGATTGAGCGGTTAAGGAAGCCCTCCAGCCATTTGGTCAAGGTCGGCCAAGACAAGGATTCAATCCTAGCCATCAGGGAAGGTCCCCGTGCCGCCGCTCTGGTCCCGCATGCGATGGATTCGCACGCACCCCCGTCCCCCGCCGCGGCACCGACCCCGAACCAACTTTACACGACTCCCTCTTTCCCTGCGGCCACCACACCCAGCATCCCGCCGCGTCTCGAAATTGTTGATTTGAACAATCCTGACAATTGGAAGGTCCCAAGAGGTGATGGCATGGAGAAGGGCGTGAATGCGGAGCGCGAGCAGGAGCTTGACAGCGTAGACGAGGATGACCCCGAGGACGAGGGAGAGGACTCGGACGACGAAGAAGACGACGAGGAGGACGATGATGAGGACGACGAGGAGGACGACGAGGACGACAAGCCGGGACGTCGGCCAACTCCCCCGACAAGAAGACCCCCCGCTCCAGCGACAATGATGGACAAGGAGAACCTGAAGGTCATCATCCTCGAAAAGTATGCGGCTGGCATGGACGCGTATGCCATAAGCGAGTGGCTCATAGAGCACCGAATCGCCAACTTGGAGGACGGTGAGTATCTTGACCCTAGACAGATTTCCGGTTTCAAGTCGCTGATGACCCGGCAAGCGGGAGACACAACTACGCCCGTAGTTGCGACGCCCCAAGGCGTTCCAGCACCCGAAGAGAAAGGCAAGGTCCTCATCCCGCGCCCCCGCACCAAGCTGGACACATTCGTCGAGATGCTGGATAAGGCGGTTGCGACTGGGAATCCGTCCCTCGGCCAGATAGCCGTAGACGGCATCTACAAGGAGATGGACAAGAGCGAGCACGGAGGCGCGGACGACAAGCTCTGGACCCTTCTGACAACCATGATGACGGAAGGTAAGGGCAAGAGCAAGCTCTCCGAGCTGAAGGAACTGACCGAGATAGTCTCGAACCTGATGCCTCAACAGCCCGAGGGCAAGACCGAGGCTGTCCAGATGGCCGAGGTGATGGAGCGAAGCGTCCACGATACGGTGATGGAGGTGAAGGATACGGCACTCAGGGTTTCGGGCTCCAAGAATCAGGCGGACAAGATGGGCAAGTGCCCCAGTTGCGCCAAGATAATCCCGATGGACTCGCTTTACTGCAATTACTGCGGACTTGCATTCAAGCAGAAGATAGAGGAGGAGGGAGGGGAGGAGGAGGAGGACGAGGGAGAGGCGAAGGAGCGCCAGCGGGCCGAGCAGGAGAAGCAGAGGCGGACCGACATAGCCAGGCGGACCGTAGGAGGCAAGAAGCCCCCGCAGCGGCCCCCTCCGGCCCAGCCGACGCCCCAACCCGCCAAGCCGGCGGCACCAGCCCCCAAGCCAGTGGCCCCGACGCCCGTGCAGGCGCCCCAACCAGCGGGCCCCTCCATCACTCCAGAGGAGCGGGCGGCGATACTCCACAATCTCAAGCGGCTCGCCAACTTCATCGCCGCCAAGGACGACCCGCTTCTCAAGACGCAGGCGCTCTTCAAGGTGGGCGACGTCGACGACCGGAAGCAGGGGCTCTTCCTCGCCATCGTGGGCAGGGAGCGCCTACTCGCCGCTGGCCAGCGGCTCATCAAGGAGCACCCGGAACTGGCGGACTTCCAGCACTACGTGGAACTGTGCGATAGCGCAGACGGACGGTTGTGGATTGACACGTCGTTCGAGGAAGTCAAGAGGCAGGCCAAGCTCAGCGGCATAATGCTCAAGAAAGAGGAAGCCGCCGAGTTTCTGGACAAGGTCGAAGCCCGACTGGGCTTCCAGATTGACTAGGGGGGATAACCGATGCCGGAAAAGGAAAAGCAGACCGAAGAGATAGAGGAACCGAAAATGCCCGAACACCCGATGGACGCGCAACTCAAGAAGCGACTCCTAGAAATCCAAGCGGAGTTCTTCAGGAACGACGCCACGCTCGGCACGTTCTCCGAGAGCGAGGAGTTCGATGCGTTCTTCTTCAGCATCTCGGACACCGCCAACACCGCCAAGGCCATCAAAGGGGTCTGCGAGGCGTTCGGCATCACGATGGACGATTTCTTCGCCGCCTACGGCTTCGACGAGGACGAGGAAGACGAGGAAGAGGGGGAAGAAGAGGAAGGCGGCGAGGAAGAGGAAGAAGCGGAGCCCGAACCCCCGAAGAAGAGGCGGCCAATACTCGACGACGAGTTCCTGAATGGGTGATTGATTGCCCGAGCGTAAACCACTCCGCAACGCGGACATGAACCACAAGCCGCTTGAGCACCCGTTCACGCAGGCGCAGGGCGCCGCTCCGGTCTCCAAAGAGCGGACAGGCCGGAAGGTCTACAACGCCCGTTCTCAGAAGTACATGGACGCCATCATCATAATCGGCATCCTGTTCGCCGTCGTGCCGCAGATAATCTACGAAATCTGGGTGACTGTTTCCCCGAGCTTCGAGTTCGACTGGCACATGAGGGACAGCTTCTTCCTGTTCAGCGTCACGAGCCATCTGACGAGTATTGTGATAATGCTCGCAAGCATCTATTTCGTGCGAACGATGGGGAAGCAGCTGGACAGCTACGACGAGATGCTTGAGCGCGGGATGAGCGATTACGAGCGTATGAAGTCCCGCCTGATGGGCTGGTCGTTCGACCTCGACAGCTTCTCGGAGGTCATGGACGAAATGGTGCAAATATATCATTCGAACAAGAGTGAGTTTCACACGGGCATTGCGCTGGGCAAAGCGATGCTTCCCATCCTGCCCCAGCTACAGAAGATGTACGGCCAGCGGTTGGAGAACTTCTCCAAGCTGACCACCGAGGAGCAGAAAGAGGTCATTAAGAGTATCTTGGAGCGGTGATGGCCTTGGTGAAGAGACTGAAAGAGGGCATCTACGTAATCGAGAAGTTCAGGAAACGGCCAGTTGAACACGACAGGGACAAAGACGAATATAAAACGAAGGCGGAGTGGCTTGCGGCCCCGTATCAAAGTGGCCGCAACACTCGACCGGCGATAGCGTTCGATGGCACGCCTAGAAGACTATTCTCCGGCCTCAAGGAGACTTCCCAGCTCTGCGGCCCCATAGTAGCTGACATCAGGACCAGATGCAAGGGCTTAGTCGTCCTTCTAGTGGCGCTCGGAGACGACTGAGGTGATGACATGCCGATATTCAAGTTCCGGTGCCCTGCCTGCGACCACGAGGACCGAGTGGAGCGCCCGCTCCCGCCGAAGCACTGCCCCGAGTGCGGCTCTCTGGTGATAGATGTCAAGGAGGTTCCGTCCGTGCCCGTGGAGTCCTCGAAGACGCCGCCCGAGGACCCCGATATGGCTGGACTGCGGCAAGTCGCCGCAGACCACGCAGTGGGAAAGGCGTGCAAGTACGGTTGCATCCCGCCCACTGTCTCGAAGTGCGAGCGTTGCGCCGAGAACAAGTGTAGCGAGCGGGTGTCGGACTACAGGCGCCACTGGAAGCGCCGGAAGGTCGTGCGGGTCTTCAAGGCGCTCATCGGCAGGGACGTAGCCGATATTGTTGCAGACCCATCCATATGGAAATCCATAGCAAGGGGTCGCGCAGAGAAGCTTCTCGACGCACTCGGAATCGAGGGCACCGAGAGGGCGGAGATGTTGGCGGACCTCGAAAGCGGCATCGACAGGACCTACGAGAGGCTGAAGCGCAAACTTAAATAAGCCCGCCCGCCCTTATCATATTCGGGATGAACTTTGAGCATCGCTGAGCACGCCCATGCCCTGAAGCGCGGGAGCCTGGGTCTGGGTTTAGGTATCGGTATTGGTGAGCTGGCCGTTCCCGTCCTTTTCAGGTTCGCAAAGCATCTCCCCCACAGAATCAGAACGGCAGTGCATAGATACTCCCCATCTCGCAACCGAGGTCTCGGCGTCAGTGCAATGTCGGTCGGAATCTTCACGGGCAACCCACTAATGATAGGAGCTGGTGCGGGTCTCGTCATATCTGATGCCGTCAAGCTCGCGACCAAGGACAAGCGGATGGCAAAGGAATGGAACCGCGGCATCAAAGGAATGCCGGGCATCAGCATGACTCGTTACGACCTCTCCGATTTCCTTCCTGACGCGTGGAAATATCGAATTGTGGGGGAGATGTTGAGAGGAATAGTGACCACAGATACATGGAATGATGCCCGACAGTGCTGGATTCCGGCGGGCCGAGAACACCCCGCCGTTGTCGTGACGGGCCGGCGGATAATAAAAGAATATGGACTCGACGGGCACGACCGAGTTGCGGTGCTCGGGGCAATCCAGGACTGGATTCAAAGAAATATATCATACTGTTTCGATTCGAGGTATCTCGATTCGTTCTTCCACCCTAGCCTAACCTTATTAATGGCCACCGGAGACTGTGACTGCCAGTCACTACTCGCCGCTTCGTTGGGGGAAGCGCTTGGTGTCGAAATGAAACTTCGTCTCATCGGTCAGCATAAAGACGCACCGTCTCGATATAATCACATTTTCAGTTTGGGGGTAGTAAATGGGGTCGAATACCCGATAGAAACCATATTCAAGGGCGTACCGATGGGTTGGGTTGCGCCCCATATCTCAGAGATGACCATCGACTTGGACTAATCGTTCTCCGCTACGGGCGACAATTTTCATCTTACGATTCGCCAGAGCCTTCCTACGACCGCAAATGGGACACCAGTGGCCATGCTTGATATTATCCCACGTGGCGCACCACTCGTGTCCTATAGTACAAATCCAACGTAGTTTTGTCCTGCAATTGACATATTCTGTCGAAAGGCAATTGCCACCTAGTTGGCCGGCGTGCTCCTTACAGACGTCAATCTTGAATGGGAGGACCCCAGCACACACGGGACACCAATTACCTTGCTGAATCTTATTCCACATAGTGGTCCACTCATGCCCCTCGGAGCAACGCCAACGCATCTTGGTGCCCGAATCGATAAATTCCGCAGACAGACATTCCCCCCCGCGCTCTCTCGCCACTGAACGGCAACGCCCAATATCTACCATCCTTCTGGCACGCCTCCGAGCGGCGTCTCTCTTCCCACAGACGGGGCACCACTGCCCCGACTGGACGCTGTTCCAAGGCATTTGCCATTCATGCCCTTCCGAACATCGCCACATCATCTTCTTGTTCGACCTAGTGTATTCATTCGATAAGCACACACCGCCCCTCGCAATCGCTGTCTCCCTACATCGTTCGATGTTGACCATGAGTGCCGCTCGCTGGCGTACCTTGGCGGCAATGGTTTCCGACTTACACTTCGGGCACCAGTTCCCTGCGTTAATCACATCCGCTGGCCGAGCGGCCCATGTAAAATCGTGCTTGTTACATCGCCAGAGTATCGGTGTCGGTGCGGTGACATATTCCTTGGAGACGCAGACGCCCCCCCGTTCCCTCGCTACCTGTTGACAGCGTTCGATACCAACTCTCCGCCTCATCCCCCCTCTTTTACGTCCGCACACTGGGCACCAACTGCTCATGACGCTTATCCAAGCGGCTCTCCACTCATGCCCCTCCCCGCATCTCCACAATAACTTCTCCTCGTTGTTTCTATAGCTCGTAGAGAGACACTCTCCACCACGCGCTAAAGCGGTCGCTCGGCAAAACGGAATCCCGACGGGGTGACGGCCAGAACAGGTCGTACACCACCCACCACCACGAACGACACTTTCATAACTCATCCTGAATGCGTGCCCCTGCCCGCATCGGAGATTGTATTTTTGGTCCGTCCCTGCCCAGACTGAGTCCAGCAAACGCCCGCCCTTTCGTTCACAGACCTCTCTGAGCCGTTTGAGGTAATCCGACCCATATACCCTGCGATAAAGGACGTCGGTGGGATTCCTAAGTGCCGATAATAAAACATCGTCTGGCTCGTCAAAAGCAATACCCTTTCTACGGAGCTTGCCAATCAGGACATCTGCGATGGTTTCCGTGCTCGCCTCGGTGTCCCGTACCCGTATTAATCTGATATTCAACTGCTCGCATAAGAGATTCTTTTCTCGGTCCTTCTCCCATATCGAGCGTCCATTCTCTTTGGTTCTGAAAGACGTGATGAGACGATGTTGTAGTCCGTCATATTCGACGGCCAATTTTAGTTCCTCATTGTAACAATCGATTTCGAGACGGGAACCGAGGTTCGTGAATGGACGGCACCTATCGAATGGTTTCTTGAAGATGGCCTCCAATATCACTCTGCACCGACTCTCCATGTCCCCATATCTTCTACGGCAGTAAGGACAACCACTCGTCCTTTTAATATGGTCAAAAGTGGCGAGCCATTCTCGGCCACAAGACAGGCATTTCCACCTCAGCTTTTCGTGCTGATTGTGGATTACATCGGATAAGCACTCGTAGCCTCGCACTTGCGCGGCGGCCCTGCACTCCGAGATATCGGTTTTATGTCTCCTCATTTCTTTTTCCTCTCTTTATCCCAGTACGGCGACCCACATTTCGGGCACCGCCGCACCTCTTCCATCCTCGGAACCCACTTATGTCCACAGCGCGTGCATGCCAATGTCGATATCACCGCTATTCTCATATGCTGTACCAGCATACTGATACAGCGCTACGAATATATAAATACATCCCTCGTGGATATGTGAGTGGAAGTGCAAGAATGTCCCGCAATCCCCCCTGTGCCTGCGGTTGTGGCAAGCGCGTAGACATCAAGACCCAGCGGCACATAAAGGACTTGGACACTGGAAATGTCTATTTTATCAAGCATTTCAAGAAGATTCACGGCAATCCGGCCAACTATATCAAGTCCCAGCCGAACCAGGCGCAGGCGGTCATTGCCGCCGCCACCCCGATGATAGAGAAGGGCGCCCAATTGGCCGTCCAAGCCATCCAGAGGCGGGGGATTGCCCGAACGGCCAAAGACATCGCCCAAACGGCCACGGGGGTCAAGGCGGCGGTCGGGGAAAAGGCCGCCAAGAACATTGGCCAGCCGCTCAAGCGTAAGAACGCCGAGAAGCTCGCCAAGAAGCTGGAGGCGGGCGGGTACTCGGTCATCATCGGGCCTGACGGCAAGAAGCGGTGGATAGTGCAGATTGAGAACCCAGAGGGGATTAGCCGATGGGCGTTCACGCAGGCGAGGCAGGAGATTGCTTGCCCGAGGTGCGGAGCGGCCACTGGAGAGTATTGCAAGCGACC
>Ga0315285_10002101_pt1 | contig 20804 bp, 12 predicted proteins | sample YL17G09_36_MG_FD_203698 | JGI IMG/M metagenome (GOLD analysis project Ga0315285, IMG submission 203698) | Sediment microbial communities from Yellowstone Lake, YNP, Wyoming, USA - YL17G09_36 | ecosystem: Environmental > Aquatic > Freshwater > Lake > Sediment | place: USA: Wyoming | collected...
TTCTGCTTTATGAATAATGACTTTTATTTTCATATTATTTTACCTCACAACTTTTTCTATTGTTTTATAAAAATAGATACAATGTTTTGTCAAATACTAATATTAGTAGTTCAATTCGATTTTTTGTGCAAAAGGATTTTTTTGACAGGATATACAGGATGAACAAGAATAAAATATTAAAATTATAAATCTCTGATATATTTGATTTACACACCCCTCCCCCTCTCAAGAGAGGAATTATTGTAGGGAATAGTCGTGACTGTTTGCCACATTCTGTATTAATCTGTGGTTTCATTCGATATTATTTTCTTTAATCTGTGTTTTGATTTTGGTGAAAGGATTTTTGAGATGAAGTGATAGACGGAATTATTATGAAGAAGTGGTTCATTTGTTATATCTAACTTTGAATTTTTGACTGCATTTTCCCATTCTTCAGTATGTGGTAAGGGTGAATATTCTGTGAGTTTTGGACTTGCTCCAATGTCTTTAACAAAGTTTATGCTTTCTATGACTTCTTCCTCAGTTTGTTCAGGCAATCCTAACATTATATATATGCCAATATCTTGTTTATCGAATCCAGCTTGTTTGAGGTTCTGGACAGATTCTTTTAATTGTTCAGCAAATACATCTCTTTTTAAAACCATCAAATGTTGTGGATTAGCAGTTTCCAAACTGAGTCGAATATTTTTAAATCCTAATAGATGCATCTTTTTAGCGAGAGTTAATGTTATTGAGGGAGCATATAAGCCGTTTGGTGTATGGAAATTGCATTTTATATCGGTCTTGAGCAATTGGTCGAGAATGATTTCAAAATGATTCTCATAATTTATTAGTAAGGCATCATCATAAAAGGCAAAATGTTTTGTATTAAATTTCTTATAATGGAAATAAATTTCTTGAGCGACTTTTTCTGGTGAGCGTTGACGAAATTTAGGAAAAAGAATTCTTGAGGCGCAATATGTGCATTTCTTCGGACATCCCCGAGATGTTATTATTGGGAGATGATTCAGATTATAGCAAAACTCAAATGCCGGTAGAGGAAGATTATCGAGGTCATTGAGATTAAAAAAAGTTTCAAGTTTCAGGTTTAAGGTTTCATTAAGGACTTTGATTATTTGTTCTTCTCCTTCACCATAAATCAAAAAATCAGCATTCGCATTTTTCTGTGCGTGCTCTTTGCATAATGTCGGATAAACACCGCCGAGAATTATGGGAATGTTACCGAAGAATTTTCTAATTAACTCAATAACTTTTAGAACACCCGGATACCAGTAAGTCATTCTCGATGTAATAAGACAGGTATCAATTTGATTGATTTCTTTGAGTCTTTTTTCAAAAAGTGAAATTGGAATTCCGTATCTTTTATATTTGAAATCCATCCATTGAAGAGAATCAGGAATAGGGACCTCTTCAGTATAATATTTTCCTGTTCCATCTTTTTTATCTTTTATAGAGACATCAGGGAAATATCTATCTGTGCAATCAATGAAATAAATATTGAATTCTTTATAATTCTGTAATATACTTGCAATGTAAAGGAGACCGAGAGGTTTTGCCCAGAAATCATAGGCAGAAAAATCATATATCCAGGGGTTAATTAAAAGAATTGATTTCTTCAATTGCGATACCAATCATTTATAATTTATTATTGGTTTAACATAATAATGGTTCTGTTTAAATTACGTCAATTAATTTAAAAATTATGCTCGTTTGAAAGTAAAAGAAAATTATTCATTTAGCTTGACTTCATTTGTTAGATATTGTAAATACAAATATATTTGAATAGAAAATTTAGAGTAATAAATTTAATATAACCTTAATATTTCAAATTTAATTTCATCTTCTAATCTTTAATAATTTGTTAATGCTTGGGGAGATAGGATAGATGATTTCTTACAATAAGTGTTTGGGAGTTGACATAGGACATAATGCGATAAAGATTGCTGAATTGCAAAGGGATAAGACAGGGGTAAAGATAAATAAAATTATAACAAAAGAGATTCGGCTTACCCCGGGGATGCAAAAAGAGGAAAGAGCCCAAATCGTCTGTGATGCCATAAAGGAAATCATCAAATCAGGTAAGTTGACTACACGGAGAGCAGTGTTTTCTATATCAGGTCAAAATGTTTTCTTGAGAAAAATACTTTTACCTCCAGTTCCTGATGAAAGAATGGTGAAAATTGTCAATTACGAAGCTCGCCAGCAAATTCCTTTCCCACTTGATCAAACCATTATTCAGTATCAGGTCTTTAGAGAAGAAGGGGAAGAGATGGTTGATGTTTTACTAACGGCAGTAAAGAGAGATATTATAAATGACTTTATGTTTATGATAAAAAAGTCGGGATTAAAGCCTGTTAAGATAGATGTTAGTTCTCTTGCACTATTTAATTATTTTTATTATGAATCTCAAAAGGCAGATTTTGCTGGAGGGAAAAAGAAGAAACCCTTTTTTTCAATAGGCAAGAAAAAAGTCGAAGAGGAACCTACAGTCAAAGAAGAAGTTGAAACCGAAGTTGAGGAAGGGGAGATTGTAGCCTTTATTAATTTGGGAGCTTCGACTTCTGATATTGCTATTGGTCGATTAGGGAAAAAAGGCTTTGTCGGATTTTTAAGGACTGCCCCTACAGGTGGGAATGATTTGACCCGCTTAATCCAGAATCGACTCGATGTTTCTTTGGAAGAGGCTGAAAAAATCAAGCAGAAAAATACAGAAATCTTATTTGAATCAAGAGAAGCAGAAGAATTACCATCAGTTAATATGGAAGCAAGCAAGGCGGCGACTGAGGCATTAGATCGACTTATCAAGGAATTACGTCTCTCTATCGATTATTATATTTCTCAGCCAGATGGATTTTCAGTTGATTCGGTAGTTTTAACTGGTGGACAGAGCAATATTCCCAAGATTGCAGATTTTATTGAAGATCGCTTAGGACTCCCCACTATTATTAAGAAAAACATTGAAACAGATAAGCTTGAATTATTAAGTGAACCAGGCACTAACATATCCAGTTATATTCAAGCGATAGGTCTTGCCTTACATGGTATCGGAAGGGCAAAAGTATGTGTGGATTTCCTCCCCGAAGAACAGAAGACCGTAGAGAAAATAAAAAGTAAAAAAATAGAAATAGGTGTTATCGCCGCTTTATTATGTGGCATATTGTATTTTTCTTCTCAATTCGGTCAGGCAGATATAAAGTTCTACAATAGAGAATTAGACAATATGCAGACCGAAATTTTGTCACGGCAGAAAATTATTAATAAATATGAAGAGGCAAAGAAGCAACACGATTTACTCACGAAACGCTTTAATAATTTAGGACGGATGTTTGAAGACAGAAGCTATTGTTTAAGAATCTTACAGCTCATTAATGAAATAAAACCTGATGATGTCTGGTTCCAGCTTATTGATATTAAATATGATGGGGCTATGACAATCGTTGGTTATGCAAAAATCCTCGCTTCCTTGTCAAATATTGTGAATAGTATTGAAAATCAAAAGGATTACTTTGAAAAAGTCACATTAGCAGGTCAAAAAACTATTGTAGATGAAGTAAGTCGCCAGCAGGTTTATGCTTTCCAGATTAATTTGAAATGTAAGGGTAAACTCTCCTGGCCCAAAATACATATTAAAGAAACATTATATGCAGAGAGACCCGCGGTGATATTCCGTATTGAAACTCAACCTGGCACTCCTGAAACTCCTGGTATGCCAGGAAGACCAATGCCTGAAAGACCACGGTCAAGGCTGATGGAAGCCTTTTAAAAAAACTTAGTTTATACTATAAACATTTAATTTATTCTTTTTCTTTCTGGGCGTTTTAGATAATATAAAATATCAGCAGTATGTATAAATATGAATGACTCACTTATTAAATTAAAAAACATTGCAATTAACAACTTGGATAGGGTGGTAATTAGCATCTTCCTTATCATTCTCATCATCATAATATTTATGAGTGGAGTAGGCTTTGGTCCTCAAATTACTGAAAATGCTACTCCCCCTCCCGCACCTAATCTTTCTTTACCGAATGAAAAGTCACAAAATGTAATTGAAAATATGAATGAGCCTAAACCTATAAGTGACTCTCCCTTTAATATTTTGGTTGCGAAAAATGTTTTTGATAGTAAGGAAACTAAATCACAGGAAGAAATAGAAAGAGAGTTAAGTGAGAAGATTACTGCCTTGAAAGAACTCTGGAGGATTGAAAATTACGATGAAGTTCTTAAGAATAGCAATTCTATATTAAAACAGTATCCGACACATTCAATCGCTCTTAAATTTAAAAATGACTCGGAAAAGATTCTCAATACAATGGTTGAAGTAGATAAAATATTACAGGAGAATAAAATTGATGAGGCAAATAAAAAATACACAGAAATAATTAAAGAGATGCCTGATCGGGCAATTTTGAAAAAACTGAAGGCTTATATTGATATTAAGAATCTTGAGGTCCAGGGAAATTTTCAGGAAATGACAAACCAGGTCGAAGAAGCACTTAAGAAATGGCCCGAAGATAAAAAATTACTCGAATATAGAGAAAGAGCTCAGTTAGGATTACAAGGAAAATTACCTATGCCAACACCTGTTGCTCCTCCAGGCACACCTCCTGTTGCCGTTCCTGGCATACCGCCGGTTGCTCCACCAAGTCAACCAAGATAAGCATTTTAGTATTTAAGGAATTGTTATGAGTCGTCTCTGGATGAGTAAAATTTGAATGCTCAACTGATGTATTACAAAATCTCAACTGAAAGAGAGTATCACTAATATTGAACCATTGATAAATAATGATGTATAATCCGATAGTGTTTTAGAGATTTCTAATTGAGAAATAGATTTATTTTTTTTAAATACTAATTGACTTGACAAGATTATAACATTTATTTATATGTTTTAATAATTTTTATCATTAATTAAGTGTAGCAATACCAATTTTTATTAAGTGATTTAATTTATCGCTTAAAAAGAATTGGGGATAAACTATATTAATTTGTTTTTATAAAGAAATTACTAAAAAAGGAGATAGGACACTTGTTTAACAGCAGATTAAAAAATGAAAAAAGAACATTCTTTTTTAGACAGGTATCATTGCCTGTTATAATGGCACCTTTTTTGGTATTCTGTTTTTTCATTTTATGTTTTACAGTTCTCGCCATTAATACGAGTCAATACCAATCCTCTCGATTTGATTTGACGCAACTCACAAATGATGAACAAACTCAATTACAGGCAGAAAGAGAAAAACAAGTCAAAAGGATGATTGATAGAGGATATGCCTTCTTCATTGAAGGAAATTATCAAGGTGCTGAAATTGAATTTGAGAATGTATTGAATATTCATTCCAAGAATCGCATCCCTCAAAAGTATTATCAGATAGCCTCCCTGTATTATAATAAATCAAAACAGATGGCAGAGGAACTAAGCGAATTCAGGAAAAATAAATCCCCAGATACCAAAGCAAACGAGATTAAATCAAAGGATTATTATAAATTGGGGAAAGAAAATTATAAGAAAAAAGATTATGAACAGGCAAGACTATATTTTGAAAAAGCCCTTATTTTAGACCCCACCAGTGAAAAATATTCGAAATATATAAAAAAATCAAGTGAGAAACTCGAAGATGCTTTTAAGAAAGAAGAAGTCGCTGAAGTATCTAAAAAAGAAGAAAAAACAGAGTTGAAGAAAAAGAAAGAAGCCGAAGTAAAAGCTAAAGAAGAAGCTTTGAAAAGAGCTGAAGAAGAGAAAAAGCAGAAAGAAGTATTAGCCAAGAAAATAGCCGAAGAAGAAGAAAAGGCAAAAGATGAAGCTCTGAAAAAAGAGAAAGAAGAAAAGGAAAGACAAGAAGCTATAGCTAAGCAAAAGACAAAGAATGATGAAGAGAAAAAGAAAGATGAAGCTCTGAAAAAAGAAAAAGAAGAAAAGGAAAAGCAAGAGAAATTAGCCAAAAATAAAGCTGTAGAAGAAAAAGAAAGACAAGCAAGGTTAGCTGAGGAAAAAGCAAAAGCGGAAGCCAAACAGAAAGCTATCTTTGAAAAGGTAGAAAAAGAAAGAGTAGCAAGAGAAAAAATTGAGAAAGAAAAAGAAGCTCAATTGAAAGCTGAGAAAGAAGCAAAAGAAAGAGCTGAGAAGGAAGCACAATTGAAGGCTGAGAAAGAAGCCCAGGCAAAAGCAAAACTTGAGGCAAAGAAAGAAGCTGAAGAAACTCTAAATAAAAAGGAAATGGAAAGAAAGCTTGCCGAAGAAAAGGCTGAAAAAGAAAGAATTGCAGAACTTAAACGCAAAGAAAAAGAAGAAGCTGACAAAAAAGCTGAAGAGACTCTAAAGAAGAAGGAGATGGAGAAAAAGCTTGCTGAAGAACAAGCTGAAAAAGAAAGAATTGCAGAACTTAAACGTAAAGAAAAAGAAGAAGCTGACAAAAAAGCTAAATTAGCTGCAGAAATGAAAGCAAAAGAGGAAGCGGAGAAGAAGGCAAAAGAAGAAGCCCCAAAAGTGAAAAAGATTGAAGTAGCTCAAGTTAAAAAAGAACCCAAGCCAGAAGTAAAAAAGATCGAACCCGTTAAAGATATTAATAGAGAAAAGTCCGAAGCCATTTTGGCTGAGGGAAAAAGACTCTTGGACGAGGGAAGGTATAAAGAAGCAATAACAAAATTCGATGAATCCAATAAACTTTCTGCAAATAGAGAAGCCCTAAGACTTAAGAAAATTGCTCAAAACAAAATCGAAGAAGAACAAGCAAAAGCTATAAAGGAAAGAGAAGAAGAGGTTATTTCAAAAGAAAAACAAAGTAAAGAGCTTTGTGATGAAGGCATTAATCTATATAAAAATGCCCAGTATGATCAAGCCATACCAAAACTTGAAGAAGCTCTCCAGCTTAATCCTAAAAACACAATTGCTGAATCTTATCTTGCACGTGCTAAAGAAGAACAGCAAAGACATCTTGAGGAAATTAATAAAACAGCCTCACAAGCCCGTTTAGAAACTGCCGATGCCCTCTTTAATAAAGGAAAGGAAGAATATGAGAAAGGAAACATTGCAGAAGCAAGGGCAAATTGGGAAAAAGCCTTAACAAATAATCCAGACCATAAAAAATCAGCAACTTATCTGGCTCAAACGGAAGCTGAATATCAGGAATTTCTGAAAAAGCAGGACATAGAAAAAGAGAAGGGGAAAAAGAGAGAGGAAATCAAAGCTAAATTAAAAACTCTTATTACAATGGAAACTCACGAAGACACTCCGATTCAGGATTTTATGAAAAATCTTTCTCTTATTAGTGGAATTACATTTTCATTCTCAGAAGGGGTCTCAGGTAAAGTTAATGGAAAGTTTGAAGAAAATACACTCGAAGAAGTTTTAAATGCCATCTTAAAACCAAATGGCCTTAAATGGTCTATTACCGAAGGAAATATTGTATTAATTGAACCGGATTTACAGACCAAGATTTTCCAGCTTAAGACTAAAGATCAGATTGAGAGGGTGAAAACTTTATACGATAATAAATTTATCCATCGATTAGTTTATGGAGAAAAAGCCGAACCTCCTATTAAAGGTTGTGAAATAACTCTGGATGAGAGAGAAGGGATACTGATTGTTGTGGGGTCTCAGGCTCACATTGATAAACTTAATGGGTTATTGGCAAATCTTCCGGAGAAACGGCCTCTTGTACTAGAGACTCAGTCATTTATTGTTAGCAAAGATAAAGGGGAATATACAAAAACCCTTGTAGAAAATTTTTTAAAATCAAAGGCTGACCCATCCACTTATCTTGAAGGGCGAAAAATTCTTTATGAGGATGGGACATTAATCATCATTGATACCCCCGATAATATCAAATTAGTTGAAAATTTATTATCTGATAAAGAACTCCTCGAAACCATCAAGAGAGAAAAACTGGATATAAGAACGTTTAAGGTATTAACCCCTGAATTGATGGAGGAAAGTCCAGAAGTAGCACAATCATTTTTATCCAATGTTGAAGAGATGATCAGAACAAAACTATATAGCGTCGAAGGGCAAAAAGCATCCGCGGAGAAGGGAAGAAGATTGTGGGTCAATCCTGCTTTTGGAACCATAACAATTGTCGATAGTCCAGAAAATGTGGATGCTATAGGAACATTTATTGCTACATTACCAACTATCGAGAAGATGCCATTAGTGGAAATTATTTACTTAAAATACCAAACAGCTTCAGAAGTGGAAACTAAAATTAAAGATTTTCTTGGGATTAGTGGAGCTGGTGCCGTTACACCAACTACTGGTGGAGGTTTAAGCACGACTATGAGACTGAGTGGTGATAGTAAGGCGAAATGGAGAGATATACAGATTCAGTTGATTAGAGTCAATGAGAACGATGTCAATCTTGATAATGATGAAACGGTAGAATTGTTTGCTACCACACCTGATACAGAACAGGATGTGAGTATACAAGAGTTAAGGTCACAAAGAGTCGGGGATTATCGAATCAGAGTAGATGATGCGAAGGCAACCGGTCGAGGAAGATGCACTCTTTTTGTAGAATATCTGGGACCTCAAGGAGGGATAGGAGTAGGATATCCAACTGCTGCCCCTGTTACAGCACCGACCCAACCCACAGCAGAAGTCCCTACAGCAGAATTAAATATTACATCAGATGACACCACAAACTCCATTATAGTTCAGACAGCTGACCCTTCATTAATATCTCGGATAAAAGAGATAATAACGAAGGTAGATATACCCATCTTACAGGCACAAATTGAAATTAAATTTGTTGAGGTAAATGAAACAAGGGCTAAAGAGTTAGGAATTGAATTTACCGCCGCTAATTTAAGTAGCCAGTCATTATCAAATTTTGATGATGGATTAGGTCTCTTAAGATTTGCCCAAGATTTAGATGAATTTCTAAATCCTTATGAACCATTTGCTGAGAACCTTTCTCAAACTAATCTGTTAAAAGGGACAACAGTTTTATCCTGGATAACCGGTGGCAGTCATCCATTAAGTATTACTCTCCGCTCCTTAGAAGCCGAAGGGATTCTTAATATTATTAGCGGTCCAAAGATTACAACGAGAAATGGAAACGATGCCAATTTCACAATTACAAAGACATTCTGGTATGTTACTTCAATGTCAGCTACTGGTATTACGTGGGATAATCAAAACATAGACCTTGTTGATTTTAGTGTTACTCCTACTATATCGATGGAAGGGACTATTTCACTTGAGATATCAGGAACTGTGAGTGAATTTATGCCTGGTACACCTACATTCCTGCCGGCTAATAGTTCTGTTTTAGCATCAGACGTAGCATTTATTACACCATCAGTTTGGCAATATCAACTTGTTGAGAAAGCAATTGACACAGAGGCAATTATACAAGATGGCGAGACTATTGTGTTAGGGGGATGGACTTCAGAGAGGGCAAGGGAAAGCAAATCAGGTGTTCCTGTTTTAAGGCATATTCCTTATGTTGGTCCTATCCTTTTTGGCAGAAGTCAGAAGCATCTTGATAAAACGACCCTCTTGATATTCTTAACAGGTTATATAGTTAAACCTGAAGAAAGATAAATTAAAAATGTGGGGGTGGTTTGCGAACCGCCCCTTGTAGTGCGAGATTTATCTCGCAACTTTTAGTATGTGACATAAATGTCGCATTAAAATTAAAAAATTGTTGACATTGATAGTATTGTATTTTGTAATAAGTTGTTTTTTAATTTTAAGGGAATACTTCATTAATATGTCTCGAGTTATATAAACATTTCTACCAGTTCAAATCCAAAGACCTTAATGTAATTTCAATTAATGTTTATTTAAAAACCTTATATTGAAAATCTAATAAATTATTCATTTGAAAATTAAGTAGGGAACAGTCCGCGACTGTTCCCTACTTATACTTGTTTATTGGACAGACAATCCTGCCTGTCCCACCAGGTATATAGGGATGAGTATGCTCTCTTCTTTTAACGAACGTTATCCTAAAATTAAAGTAATATAGAGTCACTGATTATATAACCAATAATTTTCCATTTTGTAGGGGCGTGATTTATCACGCCCGTTTATTGCGAATTTTATAACCAAATACATCGGGTTTGATGAATCAAACCCCTACACCGATATTGTTATTATGAGTAAGAATGTATTTTATATAGTTGATTGTAATTCTTATATGCATCGGAATTACCACGCCATTAAATCCTTGCGCTCTTCCAAAGGTGTTCCTACTAATGCTGTTTATGGGACTACTTTGTTTCTATTAAAATTGATTAATGAGCACCAACCGAGGGGAATTGTAGTGACTTTCGACGTGTCTCGTAAGACTTTTCGGACAGAGCTTTATGAAGGTTATAAAGCTCAGAGAAAGTCAATGGAAGAAGATTTACTCGTTCAAATGCCTATAATACATAATATTATTGAATCGTTGAATATTCCCATTATTCAGATGGAAAACTATGAGGCAGATGATGTTATCGCTACTCTTGCTGTTAAGCTAAAGGAATTTTCGGATGAGATTTACATCGCAACCAATGATAAAGATTTTTTTCAGCTTGTGGATGATAAAATCAAAGTAGTTAAATTTTCAGGTGGTGAAGTAAAAATTTTTGACAGAGAAGAGGTCAAAAAGCAATTAGGAGTGTATCCTGAACAAGTCCCGGATTTCTTAGGTCTCTCCGGGGATACCTCTGATAATATTCCTGGGATTCCTAAAATAGGTGAAAAAACTGCCAGAGAATTATTAGAACAATACGGAACACTTGAAAACATTCTTTCAAATGCAGAAAAGATTAGCAAACCGAGTATTCGCCAATCTGTATTAGAAAATAAAGAGAGCGGAATACTTTCTAAAAAGTTAGCTACCATTCAGATGGATGTTCCCATCAAATTCAAATATGACGAATTGGTTTTGAAAACACCTGATTCTGAAAAAGTCATTTCTATTTTCAGTGAGCTTGAGCTTTATAGTCTAATTGATATGGTTAAGATGAAAGAGAAACCGAGAGAGACTCATTATCAGACTATCAAGAGTTATGATGAACTTAAATTTATTATTAATGAGTTAAAAGATAAGGACATTATTGCTATAGATACAGAGACAACAGATCTTGACCCGATGAGAGCCGAGATTGTCGGTATTTCATTGTGTGGAGAAGCAAATAAATCTTTTTATATTCCTATAAGGTATCCAAGTGAATTAGGTGAATTTGATATTCAGCTAAGTAGTTCAGAAGTCATTAGAGAATTAAAGGGGCTTTTAGAGAATGAAAAGGTAAGAAAAGTAGGACAGAATATAAAATTTGATAATAAGATTTTGAGGAAATTTGGAATCAATACACAAAACTATTCTTTTGATACAATGATAGCTGCCTACTTAATCAATCCTAATAGATATAATTATAATCTGAAGGAACTTGCCCTAAGTTACCTCAACATAAAAATGACAGATATTAGCGAATTAATCGGTTCAGGAAAAAAGCAAATAACAATGGATATAGTTCCGATTAAAAAGGTAACGGATTATGCCTGTGCAGATGCTGATGTTACTTTTCAACTTGCCAAACTATTGAAGGAAAAGCTCGAAGAAAACGATTTATTTGACCTGTTTCAAAATGTCGAGATGCCACTAATAGAAGTTCTCTCAGATATGGAAGATGCTGGAATAAAAATTGATGTGGATTACTTCGGGAATCTTTCAATAGAAATCAAAGCATTGTTGAAAGAGTTGTCGACACAAATTTACAATGAAGCGGGATGCGAATTTAATATTAGTTCTCCGAAACAGCTTCAGGACGTTTTATTTAATCGCTTAAATCTGAAACCGATGAGAAAAACAAAAACAGGTTATTCAACAGATGTGGCGGTTCTGGAGGAATTGGCGAATCAACATAGATTACCTGCCTTGATATTAGAATATCGATCTTTTGAGAAGTTGAAAAATACTTATATTGATGCATTACCTCAACTTATAAATCCTGAGACTCATAAATTGCATACGAGTTTTAATCAAACAATTACGTCAACAGGCAGGCTCAGTAGCAGTGAACCTAATCTCCAGAATATCCCTGTTAAAGGGGAATGGGGATTGAAGATAAGGAAAGGATTCATTCCTTCTGATAGTTATCATAAATTTTTATCCGCAGATTATTCGCAGATAGAATTGAGAATTCTGGCACACTCTTCAAAGGATAAGTATTTAACCGAAGCCTTTGAAAAAGACCAGGACATTCATATCCAGACTGCGTCGAAGATTTTTAATGTTCCTCAAGATAAAGTAACGAGAGAAATGCGTGACCAGGCAAAGACAATTAATTTTGGCGTTCTTTATGGAATGTCTGCCCATCGGCTTTCAAATGAATTTAAGATAACAAGGTCACGTGCTCAAGCATTTATAGATGATTATTTTAAGATTTTTTCAGGGGTTAAAGAATATATTGATGGTATTATTAAATTTGTTCGGGAAAATGGTTTTGTAAAAACTCTTTTGGGGAGAAAGCGTTTCATCCCCGAAATAAATTCATCTAATAAAATGACTCAAGCAGCAGGGGAACGAATGGCTATAAATTCACCCATTCAAGGGACAGCGGCTGACCTTATTAAAATTGCTATGGTTAATATTCACAGAAAAATGAAAGATGGAAATTTTAAATCAAAACTGATTTTGCAGGTTCACGATGAATTAATTTTCGATGCTCACATCGATGAAATTGATTCATTGAGAAAAATGGCTGTCAAAGAATTGAAAGACGCTTTAACACTCGATGTGCCTATAAAAGTGGACACAAAAATTGGTAATAATTGGGGTGAATGCAAATAAAAAATTTAAAATGCAAAACGGACAATGGACAATTTAAAATGAATTAACCACAGAGGTCACAGAGCAATTAGTAAAGGAGAGTCTTATGCCTGTTATTGGACTAACAGGAACATATGGTTGTGGAAAGTCAACGGTTTCTAATGCTTTTAAGGAAAAGGGATTTAAAGTAATTGATGCTGACCAGATTGCTCGTGATGTTGTTCAGAAAGGAAGCAAAGCCTATAATAGTATTGTCGAAGTTTTTGGAGAAGAAATTCTGGATAAAGATAAAAATATAAATAGGAAAAAGTTAGCATCAATTGTTTTTAGTGATGATAATGCACTGCATACTCTAAACCTTATTGTTCATCCAGAGGTGCGGAAAGAGGAATTGAGGCTTTTGGAACTCTATAAAAATGAACCTCTTGTTATTCTTGATGTCCCTCTTTTATTTGAGAATAAGATGGAGCATCTGGTTGATGCAGTTATTGTTGTAATTATTAATGAGAAAGTTAGAAAAGAAAGATTAATGAGACGGGACAAATGTTCCGAAGAGGATATTCAGAAGAGATTATCCCACCAGATGTCCCAAGAAGAAAAAGCCAAAAGGACTGATTATATTATCGATAATAGTTCATCTCTAAAAAAAACAATCAATCAAGTTAATGATATATTAAAAAAATTAGATGAGAGATTTTATAATAAGAAAGGAGTTTTGACGAAGTGAATATTGATGACCTTAAAACAAAAACCATTTCTGAGCTTAATAAAATAGCGAAAGAAATGAATATCGATGGCTATTCTAATATGAAGAAGCAGGATTTGATATTTAAAATTCTGCAGAGTAATGCGATGGCAGAAGGAAATATGTTCGGCGAAGGTGTTCTGGAGATTCTTCCGGATGGATTTGGATTTTTGAGATCAACCAAATTCAATTATCTTCCCGGTCCTGATGATATTTACGTGTCCCCATCACAAATCCGCAGATTTGGTATGAGAACAGGGCACATCGTTTCAGGGCAGATTAGGTCTCCGAAAGACTCTGAGCGATATTTTGCTCTCTTGAAAGTAGAAGCTGTTAACCACGAAAATCCTGATACCTGTAAAGAAAAAGTTTTATTTGATAATCTAACGCCGCTCTATCCAGAGGAACGGATTGTCCTCGAGCATGACCCGAAGGATATGACAACACGTGTTATGGATTTACTTACTCCAATTGGAAAAGGACAAAGAGGACTAATTGTTGCCCCACCAAGAACTGGTAAGACTGTCATATTACAAAAAATTGCCAATGCTATCACGACGAATCATCCTGAGGTTTATTTGATAGTTTTATTGATTGATGAGAGACCCGAAGAAGTGACTGATATGGAGCGTTCTGTAAAAGGTGAAGTGGTTTCCTCGACATTTGATGAACCTGCTGACAGGCACGTTCAAGTAGCAGAAATGGTGATGGATAAGGCAAAACGATTAGTTGAGTATGGAAGAGACGTTGTGATATTGCTTGATAGTATTACGAGATTAGCCAGAGCTTACAATGCTATTGTGCCTCCGAGTGGTAAAGTATTATCAGGTGGAGTTGATTCAAATGCTTTGCATAGACCAAAGAGATTTTTTGGTGCGGCGAGAAATATTGAAGACGGTGGAAGTTTATCAATTATTGCAACAGCTCTTATTGATACAGGCAGTAGAATGGATGAAGTTATTTTTGAAGAGTTTAAAGGAACAGGAAATATGGAAGTGAAGCTTGACAGACCCTTAGTTGATAGGAGATTATTTCCATCAATTGATATTAATAAATCAGGAACGAGAAAAGAGGAATTGTTGATTGATAAAAAATCGTTACAGAGGATATGGCTATTGAGAAAAGTTCTTGCTACAATGAATCCGATTGAATGTATGGAACTATTACTTGAGAAACTCCCAAAAACAAAGACTAATAAAGAATTTCTTGAGATTATGAATCAATAAAAATTCCAAATTTTACCACGTTTTTAGAAGTAAATATTTTATTTGCATTTTTAAGTTGTTTATCATATATAGTATTTGATAATCATATATTTTCTTCATTGTAAAAAGGAAGGTATATAGAGTAATTGAAATGGAATAATCCCCAGAAGGGTGATGTAGAGAAAGTTATTAAGCGCGTTGAGTTATTTTTAGATAGGAGAGAGTGTCAGGACAAAGGTGCTGGTGTTAGAGCTGCTAATACAGTTTTGAGATGTTTGCTTGATGAACTCGAGTTAGATTTAGAAAATAATGATTTTAAAAAATCATCAGAGCATATCTATAAAATTGAGAAATTAATGGAGGACAGATCAAAAGTCGGATGGTCCTTTAACCCCGTCTTAATTAAACGCCATAAAAAGTTACTACAGCTTTATAATAAGAGCAAAAAATAAAGGTGTTATGCTGCTCAAAATTAACCCCAATTATCCTCAGCCAAGGCTTATCACGAAAGTCGTCGAAATCCTGAAAGATGGTGGTATCATAGTCTATCCTACTGACACAACGTATGGTCTGGGTTGCAACATTTTTAATAAAAAGGCAATTGAAAAAATATATTTAATTAAAAGGATGAGCAAACATAAACCGTTAAGTTTTATCTGCTCCAACTTTACTGAAGTAAGCAAGTTCGCAAAGGTCTCTAAAAAAGCCTATCGAATTATGCGGCATCTTTTGCCAGGACCTTATACGTTTATTCTTCCTGCAACGAATGAAGTTCCCAAACTAATGCTAAGTCGATTTAAAACAGTCGGGATAAGAATCCCTGATAATAAAATTTGTCTCGCAATAGTAAAAGAACTTCAATCCCCCATTGTTAATACAACGGTTACGATGGGAGACGAAGTCATTCTTTATGACCCTGTAGAAATGCAGGAAAAGTTAGGCAGACTTGTTGATGTAATTATTGATGGTGGCATTACTGTTTCCGATCCTTCGAGTGTGATTGACCTCACAGGTGAATCTCCAACTGTATTGAGGAAGGGAAAAGGGGATGTGAGTATGTTTATGTGATTTTTTTCAAAAAGGAATCACCACAAAAATCTCCATTGTTTTTTCGTTGACATTAAATCACTTTATGAATTAAAATTTTTTTCTAATATGAGTAGAGATTTTTTTAATTTGAAAATCAATCAATCAGTTTTAGGTTCGATAGAAAGGAGATATTAAACTTTGACAGCATCATCTAAAAAGAAGAAAATATTTTTAATTATTAGGTGTTCTCTGGCGATAATTAGTATTGTTCTTATTTTAACAATAGGCTGGGCAGGAATACGACAAGATATACTCGGAAATGTTATTAAAGGCGACATAGTAGCACCCGCAGGAGGAAAAAGGATAACAGGTAGCGGAGGATATGTGATCAATGCTTCTGCTGGACAATGTGCAGTGGGACTCTCTCAATCCGCTACTGGTAGAAAACTCTATCACGGCGTCCATTCTCCTATAATCTCTCCAACTCAAGTTCAGGCTTGGCAAGCCTTTGAAAAGTAATCTCCTTATTTATTCCTACGTAAAACATAATGATGCTTATTTGTGTTAGCTTTTAATGCAAGCCGAAAGATTCTATTCCAATTTAATTCTTAATAAATTGTTATTTCATAAATGGTTTTTAGAAAGGATAAAGAAATGAGAATCAAAGAGCAGAAAAATCTATTAAAGTTAATGTTAGTATTTTTCTTCTTAATATCTTCTATTTATGCCAATGCCAGTTTTGATGTTCCAATTACTTATCAAGGCACCGTTACCATGTCTGGTGGGACTGCTCCATCTGATGGTAATTATGCTATGCTGTTTTCTCTATGGAATCTTAAATCTGGTGGTGATTCGGCGACGAATCGTTTATGGTATGAGACTTATGCTAATGCGAACGCGGTTACTGTAACTAAAGGGGCATTTTCAGTAGAACTGGGAAGTATTACTCCTTTTCCTACTATGTTATTTATGGATAATCCGAATTTGTGGTTGCAGGTTTCGGTAGATTTAACTGGAGTTACAGGAAGTGGATTTCAAATTTTTTCGCCCCGTGTTCGGTTTTCTGCTTCTCCTTATTCTTATCAGAGTTATAGAGCAAATATGCTCGGAAGTTTATCTTCTGCTTCATTCCTAAGAAGTGATGAGGATGATATTAGCTCAGCGAATCTCACTATTAATGGCGTTATTCAAGCAGGAACAAATGAGCTTCCAGTGGCATACAATCGCATAGGGGATGGGACAGCAACGAAAGCCAGTATTAATTATAAAAATGATTTGCTTATAAATGGTGACCTCGAGGTTAAACATCATGTTTATTGGGGAGCAACAAAGATAAGTTATTATTCTATGAATCCCATAGATTTTCATCCTTACAGGAATATCTATAACTATTACTGTTCATCGACGAGTTTATTTAAAACCTCTGGGGATACAAATTCTCAGACCTGGTATGCACCCGTTCATATTCCTGATGATGCTGAAGTTACAAATTTGTCCGTTTGGTATTATGATTATACTAATTCAGGCAATATTACTGTGAATCTTGATAGAAAACCCATAGGTACCACATCAACCACAACGATGGCTTCTGTGGCTTCGAGTGGGACACCTGGGGCAGGCTCGGGCAGCGATTTAACCATTACAGATGCGGTTATTTCTAATTTTGCCTATACATACTGTGTGACTGTTTATTTTCCAAGTGCGGATATAGCTAATATGATCCAATTGCGATCTGTCCGAATTACTTATAAAACAATAGGTCCTTAATGAAATAGGTCTTAAAACAATCAATAATAAATTTTAAAAAGGAAGGAATATAATGAAAAAGAGAAATTACTTAACTGTAATATTCATTCTGGTTTTTATTCTTTTTCTTTCCTATCTTTATTCAGCAGGTCCTAATACCATTACTTATCAAGGGACAGTCACCACAGCAGGTGGGGGTACACCACCAGATGGTAATTATGCGATGCTGTTTTCTCTATGGAATCTTAAATCTGGTGGTGATTCGGCGACGAATCGCTTATGGTATGAGACTTATGTCAATGCAAACGCGGTTACCGTAACTAAAGGGACATTTTCAGTAGAACTGGGAAGTATTACAACCTTTCCTATTATGTTATTTAGGAGTAATCCTAATTTGTGGTTGCAGGTTTCGGTAGATTTAACTGGAGTTACAGGGAGTGGATTACAGGTATATTCGCCCCGTGTCACTTTCTCTGCGACACCTTATGCCTTTCATAGTGATAATGCTCATACTCTGGATGGTTTTGGTCTTGGAGCATTTGCTATGCTTGATTCGGTTAATATGTTTGCAGCTTCCCCTACGGATTCAAGTTATACTGGTGCCCCAATTCGGATTTATCCTGAACTGGGTTTCAATCCTAATGATCCGTTATTTAGTATCTATACAAGTCCCAATCATATGGTACTTGTTCGTGAGCCTGGTAATTTAACCGTTTCTGATGTGATTCAAGCTGGAACCATTTTAGCTCCTGTTGCTTATAATAGGCTTGGGGCTGGCACTGCAACTCAAGCTGCTATTGCTAATAACAATGACCTGCTTATCAACGGTGACTTAGAAGTTAAAGGCTCCATTTATTATGGAACAAAAACTGATTATATTTCTATTTCCCCTTCTGCTTTTAATCCTGGGTCAAATACCTATACTTATTATATGGGAAGTTATTATTTATCTAAGAGTTATGGTTATACTACAACACAAAACTGGTATGCACCTGTTTATCTTCCTGATGGTGCTGTAGTTACAGAATTCAAGGTTTGGTATTTTGATTATACTTCACAAGCAGATATGACATTTAGATTACAACGTGCTACGATTGCTTCTTCCGGAGTGGATATGGCGTCGGTTGCAACGAGTGGGAATGCTGGGAATGGCGTTGGGACTGACACATCTATTAACTATGCTACTGTAAATAATGGCTCTTACGTTTATTATTTGTTTATGCAGTTCCCTGCAGTTGACATCGGTGATTATCTTTCTTTCAGTGGTGCAAGAATTAAATATACGACAACGGGACCGTAAGGATTTTAGATTAATGGGTACATAGTGGATTAGATTAGAAAAATAGTCCTGTTCCAACATTGAAATGGACATATTCTGTATCGTCTTCTGATTTTTTGACAAGTGGAAGTGCAAAATCGAGTTTGAGTGATGCCTGCGGAATATCAAATCTGAAGCCAGTTCCTATACTAACTCTTGGGGAAGAAAGACTAAAGGCTTCTTCATCGAGCATTCCGATATCCATAAATACCAAGCCTTTGAGTTTGTCGTAGATAGGATAACGCAGTTCGTTGTTAATTATTAGTCTTGTAGCACCGCCAATCGCAACATCTTCATCTTTTGAATCTTTTGGTCCGATGCCTCTATACTTGAATCCACGAATTGTATTGCTTCCACCGAGGAAATATCTCTCACTGATTCCAAATTTATCTGCATCTAATGGACTCATTCCCAATTCAGCATTTAGTGCATAAATGAAGTTCTTTTTGATTGATTTGAAGAAACTGTAACCTGTATTCACTTTCATCAAGAAACCATCGGCATAGCCAATCTCTGCGTCGATACTTCTTTTAAACCCTTTTGTGGGCCAGATAGGGTCGTCAGTTCTATCTTCTTCGATTCCGAATTTAACTGATGCTACGGGATAATCATCCAAATCTTTTCTGAGTTTTCGTGATATATCATCTTCATCATCTGCATCAAGCATCACGTAATCAAGCCGTAATTGTCCAAAGGCATCGACATATTCGTTAAGGGGTTTACTCATTTTTAAACGAGTTCCTAATCTTCTTTCATCATATCCTCTTCTGTTAATGTAATCATTATATAAATCAACAGATAAAGAGTACAGTGTATCCTTAAAATATCTATCAAGATAATTTATATTAAATTCAAAGGCTTTGGTTCCACCATATACTACCGCACTTAGAACATTTCCTGTGCCGAATAAATTTCTTTCAGAAAATGAAACGAATCCGTATAAACCTCTCTCATCGCCAACGCCGATACCAAATCCTACTCTTCCTGTTGCTTCATCTTTTAGATTGAAGACCGCATTTAATTTCTCTGGGTCATCTGTCAGTTCTTTTGTCACCGTTAATTCATCATTGTCGAAATAACGAAGTTTTTTAAGCCTTTCTATACTTCGTTGTTCCATTTTAGTCCGATAAACGCCATCGCTTTGTTTCTTCTGTCCACCATAGATTATCTCTTCTCCTTTAGGTTTGAGGAGAATTTCTTTCTGGATGAGTTCATTATCAGGAGATGGACTAATTTTGTTGCCGATTTTATCAAGCGCATTTTCCTCAGGAACTTCCGGGATTTGTTCTCTATTAAGCACATAGGCATTAACATATATTCTTTTATTCTCTTCTATTTTAAGTCTAATATCAAAGGTGGCAGTATCAGGATTTATATTTTCTTTCAGTGTATTAATTTCACACATTACAAATCCTTCAGTTCCAAACATATCTTTCGTATTAAGGATGGCTTGATAGAATCTCTTTCCATTGAAGAATTTGCCTGTGAGATGAGAAAATTTCTCGAGGATTTCTCTATCGGAAAATAATGTGTTACCATCAGTCTCCACGTTGATTAATTTGTATCTTTTACCCTCTTCAATATTAATTCGCGGGATAATCCAATCCTTCATTTCATTACTAATAGGGTCTAATTTTGAAACTTTGACATCGAAGAAGCCGAGACTCTGATAAAAACCCGCAATTCGCTCAATGTCATCGTCAAATTCCATCTGGTCGAAGTAATTCTTGATGAATAATTTGCTACCTTTAGTGGCTATAATCCAGCGGAGTCTGAAACTGGCGATGCTATTATTTCCAATGAATTGAACTTTCTTCACAAGGATTTTTAGGTTCTCATTTATTTTAATTGCCACATCAATAAGATTGTCTTGCAATTTAATTGTCTCAATCTCAAGTGTTGTGCTGTAATATCCTTTTTCTTTATATAATTTTAGGACAGCTTCTTTAATCTTATTTTCAGCATCAATCGAATAAATCTTACCTTTTAAATAATTTACT
>Ga0315285_10002102_pt1 | contig 20798 bp, 22 predicted proteins | sample YL17G09_36_MG_FD_203698 | JGI IMG/M metagenome (GOLD analysis project Ga0315285, IMG submission 203698) | Sediment microbial communities from Yellowstone Lake, YNP, Wyoming, USA - YL17G09_36 | ecosystem: Environmental > Aquatic > Freshwater > Lake > Sediment | place: USA: Wyoming | collected...
GATGCTGAGCACGGTTCGGGCGAGCGGCGGTCGACTGCAGGGCCTGGCCGAGAACGCCGAGGCGCTGACCGCTAGGGCCTTCGAGCTGGCCCGGCGGCGGGTCAAAGAGTCGCTCCTCCTGGAAGCCGTCGCGCGGCAGGAGAACCTGACCGTCAGCGATGCGGAGGTGGACGCCGAGATCGAGGCCATGGCGGCGGCGTACCCCGCCGAAGGCGGGGCCGCCGTGCGACGCGCCATGAAGGATCCGGGCCGCCGCGCGGGACTCACCGCGCGCTTGCTTGAGCGCAAGGCCCTGGACTTCCTGTACCAGCAGGCGAGGATCACGGACGCGTACAATCTCATCGTGCCCGCATAGCCTGCGGGCGCAGCGCGAAATGACATGCCGGCTCCAGCCGAGGTGGGGCGGCATCGGCAACGGGAGGCAGCATGTACCTCATTCCCATGGTGGTCGAACAAACGAGCCGCGGCGAGCGGGCCTATGACATCTTCTCCCGCCTGCTGAAGGACCGGATCATCTTCATCGGCATGCCCATCGACGACCCTGGGGCGAACCTGGTCATCGCCCAGCTCTTGTTCCTGGAGGCCGAGGATCCGGACAAGGACATTCACCTGTACATCAACTCCCCCGGCGGGTCGGTGACGGCCAGCCTGGCCATCTACGACACCATGCAGTTCGTGAAGCCGGCCATCGCGACGATCTGCATGGGCCAGGCGGCCAGCGGCGCCGCGCTGCTCCTGGCGGCCGGGACCAAGGGCAAGCGCATGACGCTGCCGCACTCCCGGATCATGATCCACCAGCCCTACGGCGGGGTGCAGGGCCAGGCGGTGGACATCCAGATCCAGGCGAAAGAGATCCTGCACATGCGGGAGGAACTGAACCGGATCATCGCCAAGCACACCGGACAGGCGCTGGAACGGGTGGAGAAGGACAGCGATCGCGACTTCTTCATGTCGCCGGAGGAGGCGAAAGAATACGGGCTGGTGGACGAGGTGATCTTCTACCGGGACCTGGCCAAGCGCCAGGCGGAAGGCCCAGCCCTGGTCCCCGCCACGTCCTAACGCGACGCGCTCACGTGCCGGAGGGCAGCCCGGCGCTTGGGAGTCAACCGGCAGCTTCGCGACGGAGGCCTGCGGATGGCGAAAGCGGTCAGGGGCGGCAGCAAGCTCCAGTGCTCGTTCTGCGGCAAGAGCCAGGACGATGTGCGCAAGCTGATCGCCGGCCCCACGGTCTACATCTGCGACGAGTGCATCGAACTCTGCAACGACATCATCGCCGAGGAGTGGGAGGAGGAGAAGTCCAAGGGCCTCAGCCAACTCCCCAAGCCGGCGGAGATCAAGGCCATCCTGGACCAGTACGTGGTGGGCCAGGATCGGGCCAAGAAGACGCTCTCGGTGGCGGTGCACAACCACTACAAGCGGATCAACGCCCGGCAGAGCTTCGACGACGTCGAGCTGACCAAGTCGAACATCCTCCTGATCGGCCCCACCGGCTGCGGGAAGACCCTGCTGGCCCAGACGCTGGCCAAGATCCTCGACGTGCCCTTCACCATTGCCGACGCCACGACGCTGACCGAGGCCGGCTACGTGGGGGAGGACGTGGAGAACATCATCCTGCGCCTCCTGCAGCTGTCCGATTACGACGTGGAGCGGGCCGAGCGAGGGATCATCTACATCGACGAGATCGACAAGATCGCCCGCAAATCGGAGAACCCCTCCATCACCCGGGACGTCTCGGGGGAAGGGGTCCAGCAGGCCCTCCTGAAGATCCTGGAAGGGACGGTGGCCAACGTCCCGCCCCAGGGTGGCCGCAAGCACCCGCAGCAGGAATACCTGCAGGTGGACACCACCAACATCCTGTTCGTCTGCGGGGGGGCCTTCGTGGGGCTGGACAAGATCATCCAGGGGCGCGTGGGCGAGCGACGCATGGGCTTCGGCGCGGAGATCCAGGGGCGGAAGGAACGGAAGGTGAGCGACCTGCTGAGCCAGCTCCAGCCCGAGGACCTGCTGCGCTATGGCCTCATCCCCGAGTTGGTGGGGCGGCTCCCCGTGGTGGCCGCCCTCCACGAGCTGGACGAGAAGCTCTTGGTGCGCATCCTCAAGGAGCCCAAGAACGCGCTCCTGCGCCAGTACCAGAAGTTCTTCGACTTCGAGCACGTGAAGCTGACCTTCACCGACGATGCGGTGGCGGCCGTGGGCGAGGAGGCGGCCCGGCGAGGGACCGGGGCCCGCGGCCTGCGTGCCATCCTCGAAGACATCATGCTCGACATCATGTACGAGCTTCCCTCCCAGTCGGGGATCAGCGAGTGCATCATCAACCGGGACGTGGTGACCCAGCGGACGCATCCCATCATCCTCTACAAGAAGAAGGCGGAGTCCGCCTGACCGCACGGAGGGCCTCCCCGGCCGCCGCAGCGATCCCGTCCGGCGCCCGGCCGGGTCGCACGACCCTGACGGGGACCGTCACTCGCACACCGGAGCGCGATCCCATGTCCGCATGGCAGTCTGCAGGCCGATCCGACACCGGCGGGATCGCTGGCTCCCTTGGCCTCCGGCACGCCTGGTTTCCCCTCCTCGCCCTCTGCCTGCTGCTCCAGGGATGCGCCATCTACGACTATCTCTATGGGCCGCCCTCGCGGCGGGAAGGCCAGCGGAGCGACCAGGAACTGCTGCGGTCGGCCGAGGTGGCGATGGACCGCCGCCGGTACGAGGATGCCCGCAAAGACCTCCAGCGGCTGATGAACCAGTACCCGGACAGCGAGCTGGTGACATCGGCCCGCCTGGCGTCGGCCAAGGCGCTCTACCTGGAGAAGAAGTATGAGGAGGCCCGGGCCGAATACCAGCGCTTCCTCGATCTCCACCCCCAACACGAGCGGGCCGATGAGGCCCACTACTATCTGGCCATGTCCTACTTCCGGCAGGCCGACACCCCGGACCGGGACCAGACCTTCACCCGGAAGGCCCTGGAAGAGTTCGATCTCCTTATCAACCAGATGCCGGACTCCCAGTACACACCGGACGCCCGCGAGCGGAGGGTGCAGTGCCGGCGGAAGCTCGCCGAGAAGGAGCTGTATGTGGGCACCTTCTATTTCGATCGCGGCAACTACGCGGCCGCCGTGGGCAGGTTCAACAGCCTGCTGGCGCAGTATCCTGGGGCCGGCTTCGACGATGTGGCACTGTACTACCTCGGGGAGTCCCTCTGGAAGCTCGAACAGAAGGACGAAGCCCGGGCTGCCTTCCAGCGCGTGATGCAGGAGCACTCCCAGTCCGAATGGGCGCCTCATGCGGCCGCACGGTTAGGCGTCACCCTGGTTCGAACCGGCCCGCCCAAGCCCATGGGCCCCGGCCCCATCGACCGGATGTGGACGGGTCTCAAGGAGACCTGGGATGAGATGCTGGATACCATGAAGGATTACAAGGTCTTTCATTAGAAGGCGGAAAGTATTCACCGAAGAGAGAACGGACGACAGCGACAGGGGACCGGAGTTCGCTGCCGGCTTCTGACGGCTGAAGGCAACCAGGAACAGCGACGATGGCAAGCGAGATCCGGCAGGTCGTGCAGCAGGCCACCGCCGCCTTCGAGGCGGGAAACTACGAGGAGGCGGAGGCCCTCTTGCTGCAGATCATGGGCAAGACCCCCACCTATGCCAATGTCTACAACATGCTGGGGTTCATCGCCGGCCAGGGCAATGCCCCGGAGAAGGCGGCGGCGCTATTCCGCCAGGCCCTCAGCTTGAACCCCGACTATACCGAGGCGCGGCTCAATCTGGTTCTGACCCTGACCGAGATGGGGGCGTACGATCAGGCGGCGGAGGAGGCGTCCAAGCTGGAGGTGCGGGAGCCGACGAGTTCCCAGCAGCTCAGCCTGGGGGTTCGGGGGAAGCTGGCGAACGCCCACGCCGACCTGGGCAAGAAGTACCACGAGCTGGGCCTGTACGCGGAGGCGGTCGCGGAGTTCGACAAGGCCCTGCGCCTGTGCCCGACCTTCCCCGACATCCACAACCGCCAAGCGGTGAGCTGTCGTGAGCTTGGCCGGTACGCCGAGGCCAAGGCGTCCCTCCTGAAAGCGCTGGAGCTCAAGCCGAACTACGTCGAGGCGCACGTGAACCTCGGCGTGCTGCACCAGAAGCTCGGGAACCTGACCGAGGCGGTGAAGTCGTGGGAGCGCGCCCTGCAGCTCGATCCCAAGCATCGGCTCGCCCGCATCTACCTCAAACAGGCGACGGCCCCAGGACCTGCCGCCAGGTGACCCGGGCGCCCCTGCCCCCGCCCTCGCTCCTGTCCCGGACCCGGGCGCTTTTGGCGGGCCGCGGCCTCCGGGCAAAAGCGACGCGCGGACAGCATTTCCTGGTGGATCCGCGGGTGCGGGACGCCATCGTGGCGGCGGCCGGTGTGAGGCCCGGAAGCCTGGTGGTAGAAATCGGGCCCGGCACGGGCACTCTCACCGAGGCGCTGCTCCAGCGCGGGGCCACCGTCCTCGCGGTGGAGCTGGATCAGGAGCTGGCGGCCGCGCTCTCCGAGACGCTGGGCCGGGATCCCCGGCTGAGCGTGCGGGTCGCCGATGCCCTCCGCTTCGATTTCGAAGCGCACCTCGGCGGGCATCCCGAGCGGGGGCGGATCCGGGTGGTGGCGAACATCCCGTATTACATCACGACCCCGCTGATCCTCCGTCTGCTCCCGTGTCGGGGGCTGTTCGAGGCGCTCTACCTGACGGTCCAGCAGGAGGTAGCGGAACGGATCACCGCCAGCCCGGGGACGAAGGCCTACGGCGCGCTGACGCTGGCCTGCCAGTATCGCGCCGAGGCGCGACCGGTTCTGGCCATCCCCCGTGAGGCGTTCTACCCGATCCCGGAGGTGGACTCGACGCTGGTGGGCTTTGACCTGCTGGATGCCCCCCGCGTGTCGGTGGCCAGCCCCGCCCGGCTCTTTGGCGTGATCCGGGCAGCCTTTGGCAAGCGACGCAAGACGCTGCGGAACGCCCTGCGCCAGGCGGGATGGCCGACGGCCGCGTTGGACGCTGCCCTCGAGGGCTGCGGCATCGCAGGGGGGCGGCGAGGGGAGACGCTGACGCTTCGGGAATTCGCCCGGCTGAGCGAGGTGCTGCCGGCGCTGGATATTGCCGACAGCGACAGGGATGTCCGACAGCGATAGCGATAGCCGACAGGGAGAGACAAAGTCATCCTTTTTTCGCTGTCCCTGTCGGATCTCGCTGTTGCAACAGGCGGAGGGAATCAACCGCGATGGGTGATTCGCTGTTTCACACGGCCAAAGACGAAGAGATCAAGGCTGGCCAGGTCACCGATGTCTACTTCCTGCGGACGCTGGAGATCCTCAAGCGACGGGGGATCACCAAGCGGGCCGTGGCCGAAGTGGTCCTGAAGAGCTTCCCGTCAGGCTACTCCTGGGGCGTCTTGGCCGGCATCGAAGAGGCGGCCGCGCTCCTCACCGATCTCCCGGTCACGGTCCACGCCTTCCCGGAGGGAACCATCTTCGGGACGATGCAGCCGGTCCTCACCATCGAGGGCCGCTACGTTGACTACGCGCACTACGAGACGGCGCTCCTGGGGCTCCTCTGCCAGGCCTCGGGGGTGGCCACCAAGGCCGCCCGGTGCAAGAAGGCTGCGGCTGGCCGTCCGGTGGTGAGCTTCGGCGCTCGCCGGATGCACCCGGCCCTGGCGCCCATGATCGAGCGGAACGCGTTCCTCGGAGGCTGCGACGGGGTGGCAGTGGTGAAGAGCGCCGAGCTGATCAAGGTCGAGCCGAGCGGCACGATGCCCCATTCCCTCGTCCTCATGCTGGGCGATTCGGTAGAGGCGGGGAAGGCCTTCCACGAGATCATCGATCGGGCCGTCCGCCGGGTGGTCCTGATCGACACGTTCAGCGACGAGAAAATGGAGGCGGTGCGGGTGGCCCAGGCCCTGGGGCCCGACCTGTACGCCGTCCGGCTGGATACCCCGGCGTCGCGCCGGGGCGATCTGGTGGGCATCCTCCGCGAGGTCCGCTGGGAGCTGGATCTCCGCGGGTTCGGTCACGTCAAGCTCTTCGTCAGCGGGGGCCTGGAAGAGGAGGAGATCCTCCGGTTGAACCCGGTGGCGGATGCCTACGGCGTCGGAACCTCCATCAGCAACGCCCCGGTGTTGAACTTCGCCATGGACATCATCGAGGTGGAGGGTGTCCCTGTGGCGAAGCGAGGGAAGATGTCCGGCCGGAAGGCGGTCTACCGCTGTGCTCGCTGCGGGCGCACGCAAGTGGTCCCGGCCGGCGCCCCGCGGCCTGACTGCTGCGGGGGGGAACTCACATCCCTCCTTCAGCCGCTGATCGAGGACGGCCGGTTGGCGCGGACGCTTCCCGATGTCCACTCCATCCGGCAGCAGGTTCTGGCGGACCTGGAACAGGTGGCGCTCTGATAACTCGGAGACAATGCAAAACTGACAACCGACAACTGACAATGCAAAACGGAAGACCCTTGAACAGGGGAGGCCCATTGCGCGGTTGTCAGTTGTCGGTTTGAGATTTGAAATTGGATCTTGACCATGGACCCTGCCCTGGCGGCTCTGGGCGAGTTCGGCCTGATCGGCCTGATCCGGCGGCGGGTGGCGCACCGTTCGCCAGGAACCATCCTCGGCATCGGCGACGATGCCGCCCTCCTTGCTGTCCCTGAGGGCCGCAGGCTTCTGGTGACCACCGACATGCTGCTGGAGGGGGTACACTTCCAGCGGCGGTGGGGTCGCCCACACGAACTCGGAAGGAAGGCCATGGCGGTCAATGTCAGCGACATCGCCGCCATGGGCGGACATCCTCTTTACGCGCTGCTGGGGATCGGCATTCCTTCGGAGGGGCCGACGCTCGAGGAACTCAAGGCCCTGCTGGCGGGCATGGAAGAGGAAGCCGCGAACTATGGGATCACCCTGGTGGGTGGGGATACCTGCGGGTCGCAGAGCGGTCTTGTGCTGTCCGTAACGCTCCTGGGAATAGCACCCAATGGGTACGCCCTGCTCCGGTCTGGGGCCAGGCCTGGCGACGGCTTGTGGGTCACAGGGATGCTGGGTGGATCGGCGGCCGGCCTCGCGGCTCTGGAGTTGGGCCTGCGCCCGGGTGTCGAATGGCCCGCGGATCTTCCCAGGCCGGCGTGGCTCGGTGCCGAGGAGGAGGCGGCGATCCAGGCGGCCATGACGGCGCATCTTACCCCGACACCGCGACTCAGGGCAGGACAAGCCCTGGTCGGATGCGCCACGGCCATGATCGATGTCAGCGACGGCGTGGCGTCGGACGTCGGCCACCTCTGCACAGAGAGTGGGGTGGCCGCCCGGATCCTGGCCAGCCGGCTCCCCGTTCATCCCGGCGCAACGGTCATGGCGCGGCTCACCGGTCGGGATGTGCTGGATCTCGCCCTGCGGGGCGGGGAGGATTACGAGCTCCTGTTCACTGCCGCCGCCGATCCGAGGCCTGTCCTGGCCGAGGCCACGCCACAGCTCCGGGTCGCGAGGATCGGCGAGATTCTCCCTGGCGAGCCAATCCCCACCCTGTCGCACGCCAGCGGCCGGGAGGAACCGCTCGCGGGCGGATTCGATCACTTGCGCGTGTCGAAATGAGATTTGGGGATCTCTCAGGCGAGGGCGGGCTCCCTGCCGCAGGGGTGCTGGGGTGTTGCGGTAGGGAGCCGAAAAGGAGGGCGATATGAGCGCGGGGCCTCGCACTGGCTGGCGTGTCCAACGGGCACGCCTCACGACCGCGCTACAAGGTGCGGTGACCATCCTAGCTTTCAGCGAATCGGGACGCATGCGACGGCTGCGCCTACCCAGGCGTGTTCTGGTGATCTTCACCCTCACTTTCCTCATCCTGGTGGCGGGCTCCACGATCTCTATTCTGAGCCTGTTCCGCGGCCAGGTGGACCTGGCCCGCATGGCGTATCTGGAACGTGAGAACCGATCCCTCACCTCGCTCCTGGAAGGACAGGCGGAACAGCTTTCCCGCCTGAAGTTGGAGGTCGAGCGCCTCAAGGAGTTCGAACAGAACCTCCGCGTGGTGTCTGGCCTGGACTCCCAGGCGGCGCCGATGGTGGGCACCGGCCAGGGTCGGGGAGCCAGGCAGGAGCTGCCCAGGAAACGGTAGGGGGCGGAACGGGATTTGCACCCCACGCGCCGGGTTGCGCTTCGGCTGCATGGATTCGAGGCAGAGGGATGTCCCCAGGCACAGAGCGAAGCCGCGCCAACGGAGCTGGCGCCAGGATCACCGGAGCCAGCGCAGCTGGTGTCAATACAGTCGGTACCAACGGAGCTGGCGCGGGCACCGCTGGCACCGGCATCCAGGGGAAACTGGAAGCCGAAGCATTCGACGGTCTGCGTACCGTCGTTCTCCAGGCCGGGGGGATCGACCTCAACCTCTACAAAGACAAATGCGTCCTGCGCCGGATCACCGTCCGACAGCGCTCCTGCGGCGCGCCCACCCTGCGCGCCTATCTCAAATTGGTAAGCCAGAATCCGCTGGAGCGCGGCCGGCTCGTCAAGGCCCTCACGATCCATGTCTCCCAGTTCTTTCGCAATCCGAGTACCTTCCGTGCCGTTCAGGAGTCCGTCCTTCCGAGCATCCTGGCGGCGAAGAAGGCCGGAGGCGGTCGAGCCCTGCGCCTCTGGAGCGTGGGCTGCGCGTGCGGGGAGGAGCCGTACTCCCTGGCCATCCTTCTCTTGGAAGTCGGGGCGCGGGCAGTGCAGCAATATTCCACCGCGATCTACGCCACCGACATAGACTCGGACAGCCTGAACCGCGCCAGAGAGGCGCGGTACCATGCCCACAGCCTGGCCAACGTCCCAAGCCGCTGGCGACAGCGGTACTTCGTCCAGGAGGGCGACCGCTACCTGGTCGTACCCGAAGTGCGCAGCCTGGTCTTCTTCAAAGGGCACAATATCCTGGACCTGCTGCCCTTCCGTCGGATCGACCTCGTGGCCTGCCGGAACGTCCTGATCTACATGACCGAGGCGTTGCAGGAGCGCGTGCTCCTTTCCATATATGAAGCCCTCAACCCCGGGGGATTCCTGATCCTGGGCAAGGTGGAGGGGCTCACGGGAACGGCCCAGGATCTCCTGGAGCCGGTGGATGTCGCCGAGCGGATCTACCGCAAGCCCGAGCCGCGTCTATACCGCTACGATTGAGCTCGGGGCCCTGGGGCGGTCCCGTCACCCTTGCCAGAGGGCTTTCTACTTGACTTCGGCAGGATGGATCGGTATGGTACGACCCGCGTATCGCCGGACGATGCTCCCAGGGATGGCGCGGGAGGCTGACCGGCGCGGTTCCTGCGGGGAGGAATAGCCATGAAATCCGCGACGACGATCGGCAAGAAACTCTACGCCGGCTTTCTCCTGGTGATCTGTGTGACTGCGGTGGTGTCCGCTGTTCTCTCCTACGGGCTGCGGCAGTTTCTGCCTCAGGACTACAGCTTCGCGATCACATGGCTGCTGGCGATCGTGGCCGGCATGATCCTGGCCTTCCTTATGTCCAAGAGCCTGACGACGGAGATCCGCTCCCTGGCCGCGACGGCCCGCGTCGTGGCGGAAGGCGACCTCACCCGGGACGTCCCGGTGAACACCACGGATGAGGTGGGGGAGCTGGCGGCGGCCTTCAACCAGATGGTGGGGAGCCTGCGGGAAATCGCCCGCGAGGCCAAAACGACTGCGGAGACCGTGACGACGTCGGCTGCGGCACTCTCCGGCTCGGCGGAGGAGATGAACGCTTCCACCGAGGAGATCGCCGCCACGGTCGAACAGATGGCCAAGGGTGCGGAGCATCAGGCCAGCCTGGTGGAGCAGATCTCCAAGGTGATGCGGGAGATGGCCAATTCCATCAACGAGATCGCGGCCCGCGCCAAGTCCGCAGCCGAGGCAGCCGCCGAGGCGGGTTACACGGCCCAGACCGGTGGCAAGTCCGCCCGCGAGGCCATGGACAAGATGAAAGGGGTCTTCAGCATCATCGAGAGCGCCGCCTCCGGCGTGAAGGGCTTCAGCGACAAGACCCAGCAGATCGGCACGATCGTGGACGTCATCACCAAGATCGCGCAGCAGACGCATCTTTTGGCGCTGAACGCCACCATCGAGGCGGCGCGAGCGGGGGAGGCGGGTCGCGGCTTCGCCGTCGTGGCCGAGGAGGTCCGCAAGCTGGCCACCGAGGCCGCCAGCTCGGCCGAGAAGATCGCGGAGATCATCAAGCAGATCCAGGCGGAGAACACCAAGGTGGCCGGGTCCATGGAGGTGGCCACGCGGGAGATCAGCTCGGGGCGGGAGGTGCTGACCTACACCGGCGACGCCCTGGAGGACATCGTGCGGGTGGTGGTGGAGGAAGTCAAGAAGGTCCAAGAGATCTCCGCCCTCACCCAGCAGCAGACGCAGGCCGCCCAGGAGCTGGTCAAGACCATCGACGAGATCGCCAAGGTCGCCGAGGACAACGCCGCTGCCACGGAGGAGGCCTCGGCCGCCACGACGGAACAGACGGCCTCCATGGAACAGATGGCCCAGTCCGCCCAGCAGTTGAGCCGGCTGGCGGACAAGCTCAAGACGCTGGTGGCGAGGTTCAATGTCGGAGACTGAGGGGCCGGGCTTGGTCCCCATCGGCCGGGAGCGGGAAACGGATGAGGCGCCGGAGGAGCTCCGACGCCTCATTGTGTTCCGGGCCTGCGACGATTTGTTCAGCCTCCCCATCGAGTGGGTCCGGGAGGTCCAGCCGCTGGAGCGCGTGACGCGGGTCCCCAACGCCCCGGCCGGGATCCTGGGCACCCTGAACCTGCGGGGCCGCGTCCTCACGCTGTTCGATCTGGCGGGCTGCCTGGGGATTCCCCGAGGGACGCGGCCGAGCACGCACGTGGTGGTGCTGGACTTTGCCGATCCGGAGCTCTCCGTGGGCATCGCGGTGCAACGGATTGCCCAGGTGCGGGAGGTTCCGGCCTCGGCCGTGCAGCCGGCGGCGCGCGAGATGGGCGCGGGGGGGCTGGAGGGCGTCTTCGAGCTGGACGGCCAGGTGGTGGGCCTTCTCGACCTCAGCCGGGTCTTCGCGCGGGTCCTGCCGGAGTGGGGGGTGAAGGTGGAGCCGCGAGGGACTCGCTGACCCGACAGCCGGGAAAGGGGAGCGGGCGTGCCTTTCAAAGTGCTGGTCGTGGACGATGCGAGCTTCATGCGAAGCATGATCCGGGACATCTTCGCCCGCGGGCCCTTCGTCGTCGCCGGCGAGGCGGAGAACGGCGTGGAGGCGATTCGCCTCTACCGGGAGCTGCGTCCGGACCTCACGACCATGGACATCGTCATGCCCCAGATGGACGGCATCACGGCCCTGCGGGAGATCATGCGCCTGGACCCTGCCGCCAAGGTGGTGATGTGCAGCGCCCTGGGCCAGGAGGCGCTCATCGCCGAGGCCATCGAGGCCGGGGCCAGCGACTTCATCGTCAAGCCCTTCCACCCGGGCCGCGTGTTGAAGGTGGCGCAGAGCGTGCTCGGGCTGACCGATCGGTTCCCCCCCCTGGCAGGGACCGAGGCGCCCGGAGATCTCCGGTGAGCGACGACGGCAGCCGCCCACGGCGCAGGAATCGCCGAGCGCTTGCACGGCTGCCGGTGGGGCTGGCCATCGGGGCCTCCACCGGCGGCCCCAAGGCTTTGCTCACGTTGGTGGCCGGCCTGCAGCTGCCGGTTCCCGCCTTCATCTTCCTGGTCCAGCACATCCACCCGAAGTTCACTCGGATCTTAGGCCGGCGTCTCGGGGATGTCTCGCTCGTTCCGATCCTGGAAGCAGAGGACGGGGCGGTCATCCAGCCCGGACGGCTCTATCTGGCCCCGGGCGGGCGGCACCTCACCGTGGAGCGGGTGGGGGCGGCCGCCTACCGGACGCGGCTCACGGACGATCCGGCGCGCCACGGTGTGCGTCCCTCGGTGGATACCCTGTTCACCTCGGTGGCCGAGACCTTTAGGTCCCGGGCCGTGGGGGTGGTCCTCACCGGGATGGGGCGTGACGGGCTGGCCGGTGCGCATGCCATCAAGGCCCGGGGCGGTGTGGTGTTGGCCGAGTCCGCAGAGACGGCCGTGATCTACGGGATGCCGCGGGCATTGGCCGAGGCGGCGCTGGCGGATCGCATGGTGCCCATTGAAGACATGGCTGCCGCCATCCGGCAGGTCTGCCTGGCGATGGCGGGTCTTCCCGATCCGGCGCTCTCGCCCACTCGCGAGTAGGTGACCCATGGACATGTCGAAGTACATCAAGATGTTCGTCAGCGAGTCGCAGGAGCACCTGCAGAAGATGGACGGGCTCCTGCTGGCGCTGGAGCAGGATGGGGGGGACCGCGGGGCCATCGACACGCTCTTCCGCGAGGCCCACTCCCTCAAAGGGATGTCAGCGTCCATGGGCTACGAGGAGCTGGCCAAGGTCTCCCACCGGATGGAGGACTACCTGGACCGGTTCCGCGGCGGCAAGGGTGTCCTGGATCGCCAGTGCGTGGACATGCTCTTCGAGGGAGTGGACCTGCTGCGCCGTGCAGTGGAGGAGATCGCCGCCGGTCAGGCCCCGTCGCTCACCGCCGATCCCTACGTGGCAAAGGTCGCGTCCCTCCTGGCCACTGGCCCGGGACCCGCCGCTTCGGCGCCGGCCGACCGGGCGGAGGTCGCGGCCGCCCAACAGCGAGCCGAGGCCAAGGGCCTCGCCCTCTTTACCGTGGAAATCCAGATCGCGCCCGACGCCCCGCTGCCCTCCGCACGCGCCTACATCACGCTGCGGCGGACGCGGGACCTGGGGGAGCTGGTCCGCTCCACCCCCTCGATGGACGAGGTCCAGGCTGGAGAATTCTCCGGGAGCCTCTCGATACTGCTCGGGACGTCCCGGTCTGCCGCCGAGGTCCAGGCCTTTCTTGCCAGCCTGCCGGACGTGGCGTCCGTCATCGTCCGGCCCGTGGAGCCCGGGGAAGAGGGGAGCCGGCCCGAGCCGCCGCCACGGGAGCAGCCTCCTCGAAGCCAAGGAGGCGGCGTGCCAGCCGAGGTCCGGCCGGTTGCCCCACCCGCCAAGGAGACGCGGGCGCCCGCCGTCCCCACGCCTGGACCCGGGGGACCCGTGACACCCTCCGGACGGACCGCCACCATGATCCGAGTGGACACCCGGCTGCTGGATGACCTGATGGACCAGGTGGGCGAGTTGGTCACGGCCAAGGGAGGCCTCCTGGAGGAGAGCCAGGCGATCCCCTCCCGCGCCCTGCACGAGAGCGTCGGACGGCTGGACAGCCTGGTGAAAGGCCTCCAGCAGCAGGCGATGAAGCTCCGCATGATGCCCCTGGAGCTCATCGCCGATCGGTTTCCCCGGGCCGTGCGGGACCTGGCGCGCAAGCGGGGAAAGGAGTTGAACTTCGAGATCCTGGGGAAGGAGATCGAGTTGGATCGGGCGATCCTGGAGGAACTGCCGGACCCGCTCCTGCACATCTTCCGGAATTCCATTGACCACGGCATCGAGCCACCGGAGGAGCGCGTGCGAAACGGGAAGCCCCCTACCGGCACGATCTGCCTGGAGGCCAGCAAGGAGCGGGAGAGCGTCGTCATCCGGGTGAGCGACGACGGCCGAGGCATGGACCCCGCCGTCTTACGCCGGGTGGCGCTGGAGCGGGGGGTCATCACGCGGGAGCAGCACGACAGCCTCTCCGATACCGAGGTCCTGTATCTCATCACCCTGCCGGGCTTCAGCACCGCCAAGGAGGTCACGGACGTCTCGGGACGGGGCGTGGGCATGGATGTGGTGCGGACTGCGGTCGAGTCCCTCCGCGGGAGCCTGGTCATCGAGTCGGTCCTGGGCCAGGGGAGCACCTTCGCGCTGAAGCTTCCCCTGACCCTGGCGGTGGTGGCGGTCCTCCTGATCGAGGTGGGAGGGGAACGCTACGCCTTGCCGGTTTCCTACGTGGAGCAGATCCTGGAGGTGGAGTCCGAGGAGATCCAGCGCTCCCAGGGACAGGAGATGGTGGCGCGGGACGGCATGCTCATCCCGCTGGTGCGGCTGAGGCGGATCCTGGGCTGTCCCGAGGAAGAGGCCAGCGCACGCCAGTTGCTGGTTCTGTGCGAGATGCGGGGACGCCTGATGGGACTGGTGGTGGATCGCTTGGTGGAGTATCGTGAGGTCGTGGTCAAGTCGCTGGGCAAGGCTCTGAAGGGCCTGCGCGGCTTCGCGGGTGTGACCATCCTGGGGGACGGGAGCACGGTCCTCATCCTGGACATCAACACGCTGTGAACCCGCATCCCGGCCACGCGGCACCGGTCTGTGTTCCCATGTTCGCGGTGTAGCGTCGCGGGCGGATTTTCGAAACCGGCAGGCATCGACCGGATCCGCGCCGAGAGGTGGCAGGAAGCCAAGCGGAGAGTGCAATGACCGCCCAGAGACGGATCCGAGACGCCACGCTGGTCAAGCTTCGCATCCTGAGCGAACACAGCCTGGAGCGGGCTGCTCAATCGCTGACGGCCCTGCTGGGGCATCCGGTGCGGCTGGCGGTCTCGGGGATCACGACCGTGTCCATAGACGCCCTGCCCGCACTGCTGGCCGCGGCCGACACCGGCGTCATGGCCGGCCTGCGGTTCCAGATCGCGGGGGAAACCGGCGGTCAGATCATCATCCTGTTTCCCCTGCGAGCCATTCTTCGGATGCTGCGGCTGCTCCTCGGGGCGCGAGAAGAGCCGCGGTCGCTGTCAGAGGACGAGCGGTCAGCGGTGCAGGAGGTGGGGAACATCCTGGTCTCGTCCTTCCTGAGCGGGCTCGGCGACCTCCTGGGAAAGCGTCTACTACCGTCGCCCCCCGAGATCCACCTGAATGACCAGGCCGGGCTGACGCGGCAGGTGATGGCCGATCTCGGGGAGCAGGGGTCGGAGGTTCTGGTGGTCCGAGCGCTGTTCGAGGATCCGGAGCAGCGGATCGAGGGCCACTTCTTCGTCCTGCCGGAGATGGTGTCGCTGGAGGCGATGCTGCATCCGGTGGACCCCGACAGGAGATCGGGGACATGACGCCACCCGTGATGACCTCGCTCCCGCCAGCCCTGGCGTCCCGTTACGAGGCGCTCCAGGAGTTGCTCCGGGACATGGGCCGCGTCCTGGTCGCATTCTCCGGAGGGGTGGACAGCACCTTCCTGCTGGCGGTCGCGGTGGAGTGCCTGGGGGAGGAGAATGTCCTGGCGGTCACCGGGCTATCGCCCAGTGTTCCTGCTGCCGAGCGTGGCGAGGCGGCGGCTTTGGCCCGGCGGATCGGCGCATGGCACCAGTTCATCGAGACGGCGGAGCTCGCGCAGCCGGGGTACGTGGCCAACGCGCCGGACCGCTGCTACTTCTGCAAGAGCGAGCTGTACGAGCGGCTGGGGCCCCTGGCCCGGGTCGAAGGCTGCGCCTGGGTGCTGGACGGGGCCAACCTGGACGACCTCGGGGACGTTCGCCCGGGCCGGGAGGCGGCCCGCCAGTACGGGGTCAGAAGCCCCCTGGTGGAGGCGGGGCTGACCAAGGCGGACATCCGCGAGCTTTCCCGGGGGCTGGGCCTCCCGACCTGGGAGAAGCCGGCGATGGCCTGTCTCGCCTCCCGCATCCCCCACGGGATTCCCGTGACCATCGAGCGGCTCACGCAGGTGGAGCGAGCGGAAGCAGCGCTTCGCGCTCTGGGCTTCCGCCAGGTGCGCGTCCGACACCACGAGGTGATCGCGCGCATCGAACTCCCCCCAGAGGAGCGCGCGCGCCTGCTGGATGCGAGCGTAGCGGCCGCCGTCGTCGAGCAGGTCAAGGCGGCGGGCTACCAGTACGTGGTGCTCGACCTGGAGGGCTATCGCCCCGGCGGCCGCCCCAAGCCCTGAGCCTTCAGGGATTCATCTTCCGTAGATCAACCTCCCTCGGTGGGGAGCCGGCGAGGGAACCATCCCCCAGCGAAACTTGCCGACCTGACGGCTTATGTGATAAAGAAACCGGTAGGAAGGGACCTCCAATGGGGACGTTCTCAGTGGCCGTCACGGTCGCGCATCCGACAGAGCCGGGAAGTTCTGCCAGGCTGGAACTGCTCGTGGATACGGGAGCCACGATCAGTTTTATTCCCGCCGATGTGCTGGCGAACCTTGAGATCGCACCTCGCTGGGCGGAACGCGAATTCGAGACCGCATCGGGAGCCGTGATTCGGAGACGTGTCGGTGTGGCCTCTCTCGCAGTCGATGGATACGAAACCATCACGCCCGTGGTCTTCGGCGAGCCGGGAGATGCCGCGGTTCTCGGGACGGCTGCCCTCGAATCCCTGGGTCTCATTGTCGATCCCATAGCCAGACGCCTCATCTCTCGTCGCTTCCTCGCCCTCCGAACCCAATAAAACCCAATATGGATCCGTGAGACACCCTCACCGGGTACCCCCTGGGTGCCCTCTCCCACACCACACCCGGGGGGTACCCGGGAGAGGGGTCCACTTCCTGATCCCCTCGCCCCGTTGCGGGAGAGGCTTCGTCGTGAGCTCAGCCGAACGGGACAGGGTGAGCCTGCGTCGAGCTCAGCCGAGACGGGGGCTGCTCCGAGGGGCGAGGCGACTTTGGGAAGAATACAGGCTAAAGGGATACCCAACAGGAACCTGGAAAGCGCCGGTGGGCGGGGACGGGGGTTCGGCCTGAGCGCGGTCATGCCCCTGCCATCCTCCGCGGACCCCTTCTACCAGATCGAGGTTCGGCAGTCTATTTCAACCTCGATAAACGGTCCCGAACTCAGGATCAGGCCGAGTCACTTCCAGCATCCCAGTCCACATACTGTGGCGGGCTCTTGCCGACACGCTTGGTCACCCTCGGATACTTCCCCAGCGGTGCGCCTTCCTCTATGGCCGCGACGTTGATCTGGTGCCACCAGTCGTCGCCAAAGTCGAACCAATATCCAAAGGCTTGCCCGACCTTCAAGCCAAGTGAACCAATGGTGGTCCGGGTCACATCACCTGCGGGCTTCCCCTCCGCGAATGGGTCCCTCATGGCCATGGGCAGCACGTAGCACCTGGCCTTTGGGTCGTGGCGACCCTTGCCGCCGATTTGGAACTCGTACATGTGCTCCTCCTCGCGATCGAACGCGCGGAAGATGGCACGGTGAAGCTCATGGAGTGACTGGTGACCGCGGATCTGGATCGTACGGGAAACGACACGGTTCTTCTTGGCGAAGCCTTGCGGAATGGGGCCGCTGATGATGAAAACGTCCAGTGTGTAAAGCCGATCGTCGGGAGGCTTGATTTTTCTGGTCTCTTTCTGTGATGGCCGTTTCATAGTTTCGGTCCCCCATCAGATTCTCGGTGGTGCAGCATGGCTTCGAATACCGCTGCGCCTGCTTCACGCAAGCAGCAGCTTCTTGATTCGCTCCACGATAAGCACGTCCTCCGCTCCACGGACTGGGTCCTCATCGATTGCGCCAGCGGTCAGGAGCACCTCGAACTCCTCGTCTGTGCATACATGTCCCAGGGCGCCCACCCGGCGAATGCCGTCCAGGTACTCCCGGAGCTCCCACGGCTGAAAGATCTGCTTAATCTCTGCGATGAACTTGGGGAGCTCCTCGGCGAACTCCGGGTGCCGATCTGCCGCCCGGACGAAGTTGACCAGCTTCTCGCCGATCAGGTAGCCGAGCGCCTTCTCTCGCCCGAACGCCTCCCTGATGTCGCGCGCCGCCTCGCACTGCTCGATCCAGATCTTGTGGAATTCGACCATGGCCGTTCCTTTCGAACTGCAGCCCTCGACCACTCGAAGATGGGCGTGACACTTACCCACGATTGTGGATGCCAGAGAACAATAGCAGGTGGCGAGGAAGAACGGAAGTCAGAAGCGGGTGGTCCCGGCAACTGGAGGGGCCGACCGAACAAGAAAGAGTTACGGCAGGGGGGGACCGTTCAGAGGAGCTTCTTGAATTCCTCGATGGTGAGGCCGGCGTCCTGTACGATGCCAGCCATGGTGTAGGCGTTGACCGGATTGTGGCGGGGGATCGTCAGGATACGCATACCGTCTGTCATAACGATGTGCTTGCCTTGGCGGGCGATGCGGAAACCAGCCTTCTGCAGGGCGCGGACGGCATCCAGGTGATTCACGCCCGGCAGCTTTCCCATAGCTAAACAGCCACCTCGACCTCTCGGATTTCCCCTCCTCGCACCTGCTCTGCAACAACAGAGAGGTACTCTTGAATGGCATCGCGGATGTTCTCCAGGGCCTCCTGCTCCGTAGTTCCCTGTGACCAGCAGCCCGGCAGACCGGGAACCGAAACGCTGAATCCCTCTTCCGACTGTCGAAGGACAACCTTATAGATCATTGATCCTCCCCCTGGCCGAAACCCATAGATACCTACGACCTGAGCGCGAGCGCCTTCAATGGCTTGGCGGCGAGACGATCCGAATAGCGGAAGTCCGTGTCGTGTGGGCCATCTATGGAAACGCTACCACCGGCCGCCAGAGGTGTCAAGCCGAACACTGAACACATACTGATCACGGGGAGCGAGATGCGTTGGTCAGCCTCATCATGAAGGGCCGTCGATAGCCAGCTTTTCTGGAACGACCCTAGGTCGGCCGGTGGCGAGGTCAGCAGGAATAATCGCTAGGTGACCGTCCCAGAAAGCTGCCCGGCGCCAAATGACATGACGCGCGGCCGGAAATTGGAAAGACCATACCTGCTGAAAAACAAGTCCGCGGCTGTCCAGGGAACCGATTTCGTCTCCTGGGCGCGGAATATGCGTATATTCTTCTCTGTGATTCTCGACACCCCCCATCCGGTCAAAATGCCCCCGTACGTATGCCAGTGTTCCGTCCCGACGGGGAGCGGAAGTTCCAAATCCTCCTCGGCTGCACCATTAAGCCACAGGCGAAGACCGGTTCTGTCCATCTCATCCAGCACGAGCACCTTTCCACGAAATCGGCGACCGACATAGTTCAGCTTTTCGGTGTCCAGGGTCCGCTCGATCCAAATACGCCGATCTTGGGTCTCGGCAAGCACGTACGGCACAAACTGGCGACTTCCGAGATGGGTCCTCCTGCGTATGGATATTGCCTGCGACGGGAAGCCCCACGACAGAAGAAGCTCGATGACGTAACCAAGGTCGGCCTCCTGGCGTGGGTCCCGGCCGTGCTGTTGAATTACCTGGATCGCCGCAGGCGAGAGGAGCCCGTCCCAACCGTGCCCCCAGTATTTGAGGAGAAAGCGCTGCGAAGGAACAAATAGGCCCTCCGGCGACAGTTCCTCGACCTCATACGGCTTCCGACCGCTCTCGCGCGCGTGCTTTACCCAGAGGAACTTCCAGATTGGGAGCGGTCGAACGCCCAGTTCATCTTCCTCCAGGAAAAATAGCTCTCCCTCATCGCTCGCCCCAACACCCCAAGCCGGTGGGGAACGCAGGTCGCAGTGCCAGTGTTCAATCCCTCCGACCGGGTCAAAGACGCCTCGCGAAAAGGGCTCATCATCCTCCTTCAGTGATGGCCCTTCTTGGGAAAGGTGCGATGGGTGGAACCATCTGATGGCGTAGTCAGCCAAGTCAGCGATCTCTTGCGGTTGCCCCCACCAAAACGTATCGACATGGATTATTCTCCTGCGGAAGTGTTGAGCAATTTTCTTCAACTTGCCGCATTGGCAGTTGAGACACTCAATCCACACCTGCGGAGTCGTCCCCTCGCCAAGAAGGTCAGCGCGTAAATCCGTGCCGCCGACAGTAATCGGCCTTTCTGCAGTCAGGCGAGAGGCAGGGTAGCCATCGAGGGCCAGCATCCGAGCCGCCATAAGCTTGAGGAGCCAATGGTCTGGAGCTTCGTTGTCCCCGAACGGGACCACTAACGTCTCATTGTCGGCTGTTAAAGTGCCGGAGATTCGCACCAAGAAAGGCGAGGGAGCCCCATGCTGTCTCGGCATTCTAGCCATGGGTCGTTTCCAACGGATACAGGAGAAAGCCCGCTGGCGGAATGGGGCAACCATGCTGCCCGCTTACGAAACAGGAACTAGGAAAGCGCCTGCGGGCAGGGCAAAACCCCAGCCTATCAGGAGGGCCCGGGGCTTCGGCCTGAGCGTGGCGAGAGGGTCGGAGGGCCCGGGTGAGGGCCGCGGCACCAGGGGGACCCGCCCAAATCCTGCCCACGGCGGGGGACGCCACCAGCGTGGAGTGGGTAAGTCAAGGCGGATTACGCGAATGGGGAGTAGTCTCGCTGTATGCGAGCGGATTCCGGACCGACTGCCGCCCTTCTCGTCCATCGGCGGAATGGCGGCCGACGGGGTTGCAGGGGGTCCGGCCGGGGCGGTCCTCGCAGATGGGTTCGAAAATCAGCTCCCTGGGCAGCGCGCTGGGCGAGGAGGCGGAGCGGGCCTCCCTCGGCGGGGCCCGGGGCTTCGTCGCGAGCGTCTCGCCTGAGGGCTTCGCGTGAGCCCCCTCGGCCTGAGCTCGGGACGAAGGCTCAGCCGAACGCCTCGATGAAGCCTCAGCCGAGCGGTTCGTCGGACCACTCGCGGGGCTGGTCAGCCGCCAAGCCATCGGGCGGGTCGGGGGGCGCGCGGAGGCGGGGCGCTGCGGTGGGGAAGCCCAGGTGGTCGAGGCTTCGTCGCGAGCGTCTCGACTGAGCTCGACGAAGTCTCAGCCGAGCGGATCTGCCGGATGATCGCCAGACGCCTGTCTGCCGTGTCGCCACAGGCAGGCTCGATGACGGCGATGACTTTCATCCTCCCGCCACACTGGGAACAGAGCAGCGGATCGACCTCGTAGACCTGGCGGATCAGGCTTCGTCGCGAGCTCAGCCGAGCGGCGCGCCCGTCTCGCCTGAGGGCTTCGCGTGAGCCTCAGCCGAACGCCTCGACGCAGGCACGA
>Ga0315285_10002106_pt1 | contig 20794 bp, 13 predicted proteins | sample YL17G09_36_MG_FD_203698 | JGI IMG/M metagenome (GOLD analysis project Ga0315285, IMG submission 203698) | Sediment microbial communities from Yellowstone Lake, YNP, Wyoming, USA - YL17G09_36 | ecosystem: Environmental > Aquatic > Freshwater > Lake > Sediment | place: USA: Wyoming | collected...
GATGGGGAAACACCGGATGAAACCGGCTTTCACCCGCTCCGGTCAAATCAGCGGTGCATAAGACCGGCCGCCTGTATTCTGGCGGCAGTTTCGCTTAGAATCTTTGTTAGCGACATCTGCGCAAGACACTTAGATCTTGGCTGAAGGTCGCGAACAAAGATACTGAATGCGGCTTCTTAGCCGCCTTAAAATACACCGCCTGTTATTCCAGCCGTTCCGGCAGGCGTTTCGCAAACCGTTGTGTGGAGGCCACATGCGCAAAACTGTAGCCATTCTCAGCCTGCCGCTCATCCTCTCCGCTCTGGCAGGCTGCGACATGCTCGCAAAAGCCGGCAAAACCCAAAATGACGCCGGAAAAACCACTCCCGAAGAAATCGAAATCATTATTCCCGTACAGGCCCAACTACCATCGCGCGGTGACATCTCCGCTCATTTCGAAACCACTACTCGCGTCGAAGCCGAAAACCGCGTCCAGGTCGTCGCAGAAGGCATCGGCGAATGCATTCAGGTCAACGTACAGGAAGGCGACACGGTTCAAACCGGACAGATTCTTGCCGAACTCGACAAAACGGCCATGCTCGCCAGCATCGGACAGACCGAAGTCCAAGTCAGGCAGAGCAAAACCGCTTACGACCGCGCCGCAAGCATGTGCGAAGAAGGGCTCAGTTCCCAAGCAGAACGGGACAATGCCAAGTTCGCATACGAACAGGCCCTCGCTTCTCTCGAAACCCAGAAAGTCCAGCTCTCCAAGCTCACCGTCCGCGCACCCATTACGGGCCTCCTCACCCACAAGCTCATCCAGATCGGCCAGATGGTCGCCTCGGGCGCCCCCATCTTCAGCATCGTCGACCCCGCATCGTTCATGCTCGTCATCAACCCCCCCGAACGTGAGCTGGCCCGCCTCCAAACCGGACAAAAAGCAAAGGTCACCATTGACGCACTCGGCACGGACGAGTTCGAGGCTATCGTCCGCCGTATCAACCCAAACGTCGACCCCGCCAGCGGAACCGTAAAAGTCACGCTCGATTTCGATCCCGGCACCCGCTCCAAACTGCGCGACGCCGCCTTCGCCCGCGTACGACTCGTCATGGACACACGCAAGAACGCACTGCTCGTGCCTAAAGATGCCGTACTCGAAGAAAACGCGCGCAAGTACCTGTTTGTCGTCGAGCAGGAAAAAGACGAACCTTCCCCCGAGGCACAGACTCCCGGTTCACCCGACGCCGCCCAACCCGACGCCGGCACGCCGCCTGAGGCCGAACAAAAAAACAACCAAAAAGAGCCCACCCCCGCCGATAAACCCGTGTTCCTCGCCAACCGCATCGAGATCGAAACCGGGTTCGAAGACAGTAACTCCGTGGAAGTCGTCAAGGGTATCGATGATTCCACACTGATTGTGGTTCTCGGGCAGCACACGCTCAAACCCGGCTCACGCGTCACTGTTACAAACGCCAACGACGAAATCCTCGCACGGGCCGGCCTCAGCGCCGAAGACGCACTCGCTGCCGCTAAAGCGCGCCGCGAGGAAGACGGCGGCGCAAACAAGCCGGGTCGGCAAGACCATCATATGCACTGACGCGGGCGCCGGTAGTCCCCGTGTTCCCCGCAGTTGTTTCGCACGCGCACCAAGGGATGGCTGACTAAAAAAATGACTGATTCGCCGCCAGGAAAAGTCCCCCCAAAAAAGTACCGGCTCGCCCTGCGCCGACCCGTCACCATGACCATGCTGTTTCTCACGCTCATCGTCTTCGGCTGGAAATCATACCGCCAGTTGCCCATCAACCTCATGCCCGACATCTCCTATCCTACGCTCACCGTCCGCACCGAATACGAAGGAGCCGCGCCCGAAGACGTCGAAAAGCTCGTCACACGGCCACTCGAAGAAACCCTCAGCATCGTCAGCGGCATGGTCGAAATCAGCAGCATCTCGTCCGCCGGCCTGTCCGAAGTCATTCTCGAATTCGCCTGGGGGACCGACATGAACGTCGCACTCCAGGACGTCCGCGACCGCCTCGACCTGTTCGATCCCCCCAAAGAAGTCACCGAAAAACCCGTCATCCTCCGATACGACCCCACGCTCGACCCCGTCATGCGCGTGGCCGTTACGCCCGGCGACGCCGCCGACTCCCAAAACCCCGAGATCCATCTGCGCATACTCACCTCCATCCGAGAAGCCGCCGAACGACACATCAAAAGCGATCTCGAAGCCGAAACCGGAATCGCTCAGGTACTCGTAAAAGGCGGCCAGGAACAGGAAATCCAGGTCCTCGTTGACGCCCAGCTCACTAAAAACCTCGGACTGTCCATACAGGAAATCGCAAGCAGCCTCGCCCAGCAAAACATCAACCTCTCCGGCGGCCGCCTCCGCGAAGGTAAAACCGAGTACCTCGTCCGCACTCTTAACGAGTTCCGCGACGTCAACGAGATCCAGGATAGCATCGTCGGCATGTCCAGCGACCGGCAAATACGCCTCGCCGATGTCGCCACCGTGTTCAGTGGAGAAAAAGAACGCGAAACTATCGTCCATATAAACGGCCAGGAAGCCGTCGCCATGGACATCTACAAGGAAGGCGACGCAAACACCGTACAAGTCTGCAACAAACTCAAAGACATCCTCGGATTCAAGCGACAAATACCCTTTACCGAACGCCTCTTCATCGCTATGGCCGAATCCAGAAAGGCCGGCGGACAAGTTGACATCCAACAAGTTTCCCCCCAAGAACGGGCCGCGAAGGCCGTCCAGTCCCACCTGCCACAGGGCGCAAAGTTCTCCATGATCTCCGACCAGTCCCGCTTCATCATCGCATCAATCAAAGAGGTCCAGTCCGCTACTCTACAGGGCGGCTTGCTCGCGCTCATCGTCCTCTTCCTGTTCCTGCGCGACCTCCGAAGCACCATGGTCATCGGAATTGCCATTCCCATCAGCCTCATCAGCGCATTCATTCCCATGTTCATGAGAGGCATCAGCCTCAACATCATGTCGCTCGGCGGACTCGCACTCGGCGTCGGTATGCTCGTCGACAACTCGATCGTCGTACTCGAAAGCATCTTCCGGTGCCGCGAAGAAGGCGATAACGCAAAAGACGCCGCCGAACGAGGAACCCACGAAGTCGCAGGAGCCGTCACCGCATCCACCCTCACCACCGTCGCCGTGTTCTTCCCCATCGCATTCGTCGAAGGCGTCGCCGGACAAATATTCAGCGACCTCGCGCTCACCGTCACCTTCTCGCTCCTCGCTTCGCTGCTCGTCGCTCTCTACCTCAACCCCATGATGGTGTCTTATGAGAAAATCAAGCTCGCCGAAGGCCCCGAGGTCGTGTGGGTTCTCCGAGCCTACCGCCAGGCCCGCGCCGAACGTTCCATCGGAAGGCTCGCCGCTATCCTCAGGATCGCACCAATCGGCTTCCGTTATGCCGCCCAATGGCTCCGCCAAACCGCACACGATTCCTTCGGTTCAACCTTCAATGCCTTCCGCCGTATTGGCGCCGATGGCCGTCGCCCCACACCACTCTTCCAGGTCGGCTTCCGCATCCTCTTGTTGCCCTTCATCCTCGTGCTTTTCCCCATCCACGTCAGCGTCAAGCTCAGCGCGTCTCTACTGGTCTGCCTGCTCTTCATGGTTTCGCTCGCCGTCATTGCAGTCCTGTGGATCGCCAGGAAAATCCTCGGCGCTGTTTTCTGGCTTCCTCTGACCCTGTTCAACGCCGGATACAATGCCATGCGCGACGCCTACGAGCAGCTCCTGCGCGCCAGCCTCCAAGTCAGTTTCTTCGTTATCCTCGTCGTGGCCGCCCTCGCGGTTCACTCCGGATTCTTGGCCGCCCGACTCGGGCACGAGTTAATCCCCTCCCTCAAGCAGGGCGAGTTCGGCATCCGAATGGAGGCGCCCCCGGGAACCCGACTCGAAGACACCGAGGTACTCGCTCAACGCATCGAGCAAGTCATTCTCCAAACACCCGAAGTCGATTCCGTCGCCATCGACATTGGCAGCGAAAAAACCAAAACCGCCGGCGAACGCGGCGAAAACGTCGCTCAATTCAACGTCTTGCTCAAAAACCCCGATGTCAACTCCAAACGCCAGGACCAAATCATCGACGGCCTCCGCAACCGCATCATGAAAGTCTCCAGCGAAGAAATCACATTCACTCTCCCCACCCTGTTCAGTTTCAAAACCGCCGTCGAACTACAGGTCCGCGGCGATGACCTCAATGAACTCAAACGCGTCGGACAGAACGTCGTCATCGCCATTCGCGACGTCAAAGGACTCAAAGACACCGAACTCAGCGTCAAAAAAGGCTATCCCGAAATCATCATCCAACTCGACCGCGACAAGCTCGCCGCTAAAAACATCAGCCCCATCGACGTCGCTCAACGCCTCCGCGGCGAAGTTCAGGGCGAAGTCACCACCCAGCTTAGCCAATCTGGTGAAAAAATCGATATCCGCGTTCGCTCCGACCAGGCTCGACTCAAAAGCCTCCAGGACCTCAGGTCCGTATCCATCGTCGATGGCTCGCCGCCCATACCCCTCTCCGACGTCGCCAACATCGACATCGAAGACGGACCAAGCGAAATCCGCAGAATCGACCAGCGGCAGGTCGTCGTCGTCAGGGCTAACGTCGAAGGAATCGATCTCGGCGCCGTCAGCAGCCAAATCGAGGACCGGCTCAAAAACGTCGACAAGCCAAATGACTACAACTTCTTCCTCGGCGGACAGAACCGAGAGCTACAAACCTCTTACAAAAGCCTCCAGTTCGCACTCTTTCTCGCCATCTTCCTCGTCTATGTCGTCATGGCATGCCAATTCGAAAGCCTCATTCATCCCGCGCTCGTCATGTTCACCGTACCCCTCGCCTTCATCGGCGTGATCTATGCCCTCGTCTGGTGGGACATCAGCCTCAGCATCGTCGTCTTTATCGGCGGCATCGTGCTCGCCGGAATCGTCGTCAACAACGGTATCGTACTCGTCGACTACATCAACCAACTCCGCGCTCGAGGTCGAACTAAAAAAGACGCCATCATCGAGGCCGGGCTCGTACGGCTCCGTCCCGTTCTCATGACCGCTATCACTACCATACTCGGCCTCGTTCCCATGGCTATGTGGACCGGCGAAGGCGCCGAAATGCGACGGCCCCTCGCCATCACCGTTATGTCCGGGCTCACCTCCGCCACCTTCCTCACGCTCCTCATTATACCGACGGTCTACTACGTGTTCGGAGGACGGGATAAGGCCGCATCGTGAACTCTTCGTTGCCGGGTTTCGCACTCAAACACCCCGTTACGGTCGTCATGGTTTCCATTTCGATCTGCGGGCTCGGCCTCATCGCCGCGTACCGCCTCCCGCTCGAATTCCTACCCGACATGGACTTCCCATTCGCCGGCTGCTTCATACCTTATCCCGGCGCTACACCCGAGCAGGTCGAACGCGAAATCGCTATCCCCGCCGAAGGTCTGTTCCGAACCATCTCCAACATCGACCGAATCAGCACCACCTCCACAAGCGACGGATGCCGAATCAACATGAGGTTCAACAGCGGGACCGACATGGGCGCCGCTTCCGCCGAAATTCGAGACCGCATCGAAAGGCTCAAACTCGTACTGCCCGAAGAAATCGACCGCATCTTCCTGTACCGCCACAGCTCAAACGCTATCCCCGTCATAGCCCTTGGTCTGTTCAGGGCCGGCAACGAGGCCGAGTTCGCTCACCTCGTACGAACCGTCGCACAGCCTAGGCTCGCTCGCATCGAAGGCGTCGCCGAGGTCATGGTCTTCGCCAGCTCCCCCGAACCCGAAGTGCTCATCGAGTTCGACCAGGACCGTCTCAGAACTCACAACGTCGCACTCTATCAAGTCATCCTCATGCTCCAGTCGTCCAATCTCAACTTCCCCGTCGGAAACCTCGAAGACGGACAGACCAAGTTCTACTTGCGAGTCAACAACGAACTTTCCCGACCCGAAGCCATCGGAAACCTCGTCGTTAGCCCCAGCGGCGTTCGACTCAAAGACGTCGCCGACGTCGGGTTCCGCACACGCGAACTCGAAGGCCACTACGATATCGACGGCAAAGGCGGAGCATTCATCATCATCCGAAAAGAGTCCGAAGCAAACACCGTCTCCACATGCAAGGCCGTCAGGGAAGAAATCGAACGAATCAAACAAGACCCCGTGTTTGCCGGCGCGGACGAGTTCGTGTTCTTCGACCAGTCCGAAATGATACTCGCCGCACTCAATGGCCTCATCGACGCCGGAAAGCTCGGCGGCACACTCGCCATCATCATCCTCTTCCTGTTCCTGCTGCGCGTGCGCCCCACACTCATCGTCACTCTCGCTATTCCCACCTCGCTCGTCGCCGCGCTCGTCTTCATGCTCTTCTACGGCCTCACCCTCAACCTCGTCACCATGATGTCGCTGATCGTCGCCGTCGGAATGCTCGTCGACAACGCCATCGTCGTACTCGAAAACATCTACCGATACTACCAAATGGGCTATTCGCCACAGGAAAGCGCTACCCGCGGAGCCGGCGAGGTCGCCGTCGCCATCACCGCATCCACACTCACCACCGTCGTCGTGTTCATTCCAGTCCTCTATATGGAAGGCGGCGAGATGGCCGCATACATGAAAGAGTTCGCGTTCCCCATGGGCGCCGCGCTGTTTGCCAGCCTCCTCGGCGCACTCACCCTCATCCCCCTCGCACTCAGCCGGATGAAAGAACGAAAAAAACTGTACATCTACAAGCTCGCGTGCCGCCTTCTCCAGACCTGCCGAAAAACAGGCACCCCCACGGCGCTACCCCCACCGCCGCGCACCCCGCGGGTCCCCTGGCTCCGGCATCTGCGCATCCATCCCATCTCCCTGGCTATCGACGCCTATTCCGTCGCGCTCAACCACGTCATGCGCCGCCGCCTTGCAACAATACTCGCCATATTCTTGCTCCTCCTCCTCACCGGCCTGCTCCCCTACCGCCGGGTCGGAATGCAGCAAATGCCCACGCTCGACATGCGCGAAGTCGACATCACCGTCGAGTTGGACCAGAACTTCAATCTGGATATGGCCAAAGCACAATTCGACCAAATCAAAGCCGCAATCGATCCGCAGCGCGAAGAGCTCGGCATCACCAACGTATTCACCCGCTACGAGCCCGATGGCGGCGCCGTCGAAGTCCACCTCGTCGATCCCGAAGTGGCCCAGCCCCCGTACACCACCCGCGAGGTCCTCAGCATACTCAGCGAACGCCTACCCAGGCGGCTCCCCGGCGCCGAACTCAAGTTCGACCTTCCGGAAGGCGGGCAGGAAGGTTCATCCTCGTTCTACATAAGCCTGCGCATGCGCGGCGACGATGCGCGCCGGCTCGCCGAGTACGCCGAGCAGTTGCGCGGCCACCTCGCGCGCGTTCCAGATCTCAGCGACGTCACCGTCCAGTCCGAACGCGCGCGACAGGAAGTGCAAATCCAGATCGATGCGCCAAAAGCCGAAAACGAACGCGTCACACCATTCATCATCGCGCGCACCGTCGACATCGCACTGCGCGGCAACCGGCTCCCCTACCTCAAACAGGGCGGCCGCGAGTTTCCCGTATGGGCCCAGTTCCGCGAAGAAAACCGAAAGTCCCGCGACAACCTCGACAACGTCGCCGTCATCGGCGGATTCGGCTCGCTGATTCCCCTGAACCAGCTCGTCATGTTCAACAAGGCCGAAAGCCCAAGCACCATCGAGCGTATCGACGCCAAAAACGTCATCTCCATCTTCGCAAAACTCGAAATCGAAAACCTACTCGCCGTCCAGCAACAACTGCAAAAAGTCGTCGACGAGTTTCCCCTCCCGCCGGGCTACTCCATCCAGTTGGGCGACGAATTCCGCGAATTGGCTACCAACATGGCCAACTTCGCCACAACACTCGTCATGGCCATCATCCTCGTCTACATCGTCATGGCGGCCCTGTTCGAATCAGTGCTCCTGCCCCTCTCCGTACTCACCTCCGTGCCACTCGCGTTCGTCGGCGTTTACTGGGCCATGTTCATCTGCGGCACACCCCTCGATACCGTCGGCCTCATCGGATGCATACTCATGGTCGGCGTCATCGTCAACAACGGCATCGTCATCGTCGACCACATCAACTTCCTCCGCGCCGAAGGACGTAACCGACTCGAGGCCATCATCCAGGCCGGCCGCGACAGGTTCCGGCCCGTCATGATGACCGCACTCACCACCATACTCGGTTGCGTACCGCTTGCCATCGAGCCCAAAGCCGGAGGCACAATCTCATTCGTCAGCCTCGGCAGAGCCTTCATCGGCGGCCTCACCGTCGGCACACTCCTGACTCTCATCGTCGTCCCCCTCCTCTACTCCCTGATCGACGACGCCACTGCCTGGTTCGCCTCATACGCCGCAAGCCTCACCGGCCTCGCCCGCCGCGGTACTCGGGCCGCGCGGGGACTCGCTTCCGAGTCCGCACCACCCGGACCCGCAACAAACTCAACCCTCTAATCACTCCTCCAGCGTCACCTTTACATCCGCCAGCGTCGACACCGCGTCCGCAAACGAATTCAAAATTACCCCCTTCTGCGTCCACTCCAGCAGCGTCCGAGCCGCCCCCGGCAGCCCAACCTTACCCAACAATCTCACATGGTTCATTGTGTCATTCGTCCCAATGGTCGCAATCGCCGCAGCCTTCTTTCAAAAATCCACTTGGAACCGCGTCTGCAGAATCTCCATATCGCCCGAATACAAGTCATGCTCGATATCCGCAAACACGCAGTTCAACATCCACCGCATGTTCGCGTTCAAATACCAATTCAAACCCAACGTAACATTGTCCTGCCGCCCGCCACGCACCCCGCCCGAATTCAAATCGATCCGGCTGTACCGCGCCGCAACCTCCCACGCACCCGGCCCGCCATGCAACGTAAAATTACGCGCCGGACGCACCCGCCCAAACGTCCCAATCCCCGGATCGTACGCACGAGATTCGCCCGTCAGGAAATAACTCGCCAGAACATAAAACCCGTCGAAATCCTCCGTGCTGTCAAACGTCGTCTCTACCCGCGCGTGCGTATACTCCCCCTGCATCGAAAACGGCCCTGCCACCAACGCGCTCTCCAACCCGAACAAATCCACATCGTCCGCACGCGCGTCCTGCAGCCGGAACGGTACGAAACCCTCCGTCGTCACCCACCGGAACGCCGAAAGACGCGCCTCGCCAATCGGCTGTATCTGATACCGGTTAATCGTCGCCCCGTCCGGATTCCGGTGGCTGTACGCCGCGCCGACATGCAGCAGTTTCCGCCCCTTTTCCGCATACCACGGCAGCCACGTCACGCGCCCCGTCAAGGCCCAACCCTGATCCTCGTCCGAATCGTCCACGTTCGGCCAGTTGTCCGTATTTCTGAACGCACCCACCGCCCACGTCAACCGTTCAGCCCCCTCCTCGCCCAACGAATTGTTCAACATCACCCCCGCATTCCGCGCAGGATCAAACGCCGACGGCAGCGCCAACTCCATAAACGTCGTATAGCTCGTGTTCGTCAGTTCCTCCAGCCCAAACGGCTCCTTGAAATGGCCCAACGTCAACCGGCCAACGTACGGAACGTTCCGCACGCCCATATACGTGTCCGTGAACCCGTTCGGACCCTTCTCCCCGGCCAGGTCGTATTCGAATCGGAAAAAGAAGTCCCGGTAGATGTCCCCCTGCAAGTTGATGCGGCCCGTCCGGAAACCTACCCCGTCCTGCTCGTCCCCCAGGCTGTTTTTTAGCCGCCTGTCCTGATCAAACCAAGCCATGTCATAAAAGATCCGCCCCCCGAGCCGTAACTTGAAATCACCGTCGCGGCTCTCCAACCTCAACCCGTCTTTCCAGAACACCCGGAAATTGTCCTGGCTCTCCTCCTCCAGTTTCGTCACCCGTTCCTCGATTCCCGAAGGTGCGGCCGCCGGCGTCTGGTCCGGCGGAGTCTCAACCGGCGCAGCCGTCACAGCCGCCGCCGCATCCCCCTTCATTTCCTTAACCTGGCTCTCCAAATCCGCCACCCGCTTCTCCAGCCGTTTCACCGCATCCAACAACTCACGCTCACGCCCTGTCAACCTCCCCTCCTCCCCAAACGCCGCCAACGCGCTCGCCAGCACAACCCCAAACACACAAATTCCCAATATGCCCCGCCCAAACATCCCGCATCCCTCCGTTCCCTCACTATCAAACAACAACCCCCCATCCCAAAACAGTTCCCGAACCCCCGCTGCAAACTATCGCGTGCTGCCCCCTCATTTGGAAAGCAGAAACGCAGGTTCTATAATTCAAGAGAAGCTGTTCCAGTGCCGCCGTCGCATGCACCACAATATTCAAGAAGCCAAAGCGCCCGCGCCAGCGGCCTCCATATCCAACTGTCATTCCGAGGAGCGCTGGCCGCAGACTATCAGCTTTACAGGTGGCTTCCTCCAGCGCGACGTAGGAATCCCCTGGGTGTTTTTGCGGATCTCGCGCATAGGAGGAACGCGTTCATTTGGTTTGGGATTGCTTTCAGAGGAAAAAGACATGAAATGCACGTTATGCAAATATGGCGAAACGGCGCCCGGAACCACCACCGTTAACCTCAACCGGCGCGAGTCCCCCATTATCATCAGAGGAGTACCCGCCCAAATCTGCACCAACTGCGGCGAATACTACCTCTCCGAAAAAATCACCGCATAACTCCTCCCCCTCGCCGAAGAAGCCGTACACAAAGGCGTCGAAGTCGAAATCATCCGCTTCGCCGCGTAACTCCGCAAGGCCCTTCGCACTCAGAGCCTGTGAATCAATTGAGCGGCACAAAATTGGGTTGTTGATATTGTTGGACTTACAAAGGCGAAAACAGCCCGTATTGCCATTTCTTCACAAGCTCTCAGAACTTCCCCCTACATCTTCTGCATCATCGCCAGAAACTCCGCGTTGCTCTTTGTCTTCTTCAGCTTATTGATCAGCAGCTCCGTCGCTTCCGCCACCTCGAGCGGGCTCAGCACACGCAGCAGCAACCAGATCCGCTGAAGCTCTTCCTGCCCCACCAGCAACTCCTCCTTCCTCGTCCGCGACTTGTGAACGTCGATCGCCGGGAAAATTCGCTTCTCCATCAGGCGCCGGTCCAGGTGGATTTCCATATTGCCCGTGCCCTTGAACTCTTCAAAGATCACGTCGTCCATCCGGCTGCCCGTCTCGATCAGCGCCGTCGCCAGGATCGTCAGGCTGCCGCCTTCCTCGATGTTCCTGGCCGCGCCGAAAAACCGCTTCGGCCGCTGCAACGCATTTGCGTCCACGCCGCCAGACAACACCTTCCCGCTCGGCGGAACAATCACGTTATACGCACGCGCCAAACGCGTAATCGAATCCAGCAGGATCACCACGTCACGCTTATGCTCGACCAGCCGTTTCGCCTTCTCCAGCACCATCTCCGCCACCTGAACGTGGCGTTCCGGCGGCTCGTCGAACGTCGACGCGATCACCTCGCCCTTCACCGACCGCGTCATGTCCGTCACTTCTTCCGGCCGCTCGTCGATCAGCAGCACGATCACCGTCGCATCCGGGTGGTTGTGCGTGATGCTGTTCGCGATCTTCTGCAACAACACCGTCTTGCCCGTGAACGGCGCCGCAACAATCAGACCGCGCTGGCCCTTACCGATCGGCGCGATCAGGTCCATGATGCGCGGCGCGATCTCTTCCTGCGTCGTCTCCAGCCGGAACCGCTCGTCCGGATGAAGCGGCGTCAGGCTGTCGAAAATGATCCGCTCACGCGCAACCTCCGGCGACTCCCCGTTCACCGCCTCCACTTTCAGCAGCGCAAAATACCGCTCACCTTCCTTCGGCGGCCGCACATGACCCTGGATCGTGTCCCCCGTACGCAGCGAAAACTTCCTTATCTGCGACGGCGACACGTAAATGTCGTCCGGGCCAGGCAAATACGAATAGTCGCCCGAACGCAGAAACCCAAATCCGTCCGGCAGGATCTCCAGTGTGCCTTCGCCGTAAATTGACCCCGCCTTCTCGATGCTGCCCTGCAACACCTTGAAGATCAGGTCCTGCTTCTTCAGCCCCGTGTAGCCGTCGATACCAAGCTGGCGCGCAATATCGATCAACTCATTCATCGACATCGACTTCAGCGCCGTGATCTCGATCTCCGGCCCGTTGCTCGGCGGGATCTCCTCCGGCTCGATATCGTTCGGCATCACTTCCACCGGCGGCCGGTTCTGCTGCTGCTGGTGGGGTTTCTGCCCCTTGTTTTTCCCATGGCCCGGCCGGTTGCCCGGTCCGCCCGGTCGTTTCGGGCCTCGCGGCCGGTTCTTCAATTGCTTGTCTCCGTTTCTATCAGGCATTCATTTCCCCTTCGGGCGCCGCCGTCATGTCAACCCCGTGCAACACGCACGGCCTTGCGGTTCCGGGTTCGACGCCTCGCATTTCCGCGCCCCCGCCTCGGGCAGGCACGTCCGTCTTCAACACTTCTATCGACACAAGATTTCCCCGCAACCGCACATCGTGCGGTGCAGTTTATTTATATGCCGCGCCTTCTTAGCCGGCGCTGCGTCCGTTAGGACGCGATCGCCTCTTCTTAGCCGGCGCTGCGTCCGTTAGGACGCGATCGCCTCTTCTTAGAGGCGCTTAGTGGATCTCGGCCCAGTTCCGGCCTATCCCCACGTCTACCTTCAGCGGCACGCTCAGCCGCAACGCGCGTTCCATCACGCCCTTCACCAAACCCGCCGTCTCCTCCGCCTCATCCATCGGGCTTTCCACAAGCAGTTCGTCGTGAACCTGCAACAGCAGCCGCGACCGCCGCGTCTCCAACTCCCGGTCAAGCTCGAGCATCGCCAGCTTGATGATGTCCGCCGCGCTTCCCTGCACAGGCGTGTTCATCGCCACGCGCTCCGCCGCCTTCCTCGCAACCACCTCGCTGCTGTTGATCTCCGGGATGTACCGCCGCCGGTTCAGAACCGTTGTCACATAACCGTCCGCGCGCGCTTTCCGCAGCGTCTCATCAATCCAATCCGCCACCCCCGGGTACTGCTCAAAATAACTCTCAATAAATCGCGCCGCGTCCAACTGGCTGATCCCGGTGTTGCGCGCAAGACCGAACGGGCTGATCCCGTAGATCACACCAAAATTCACCGCCTTCGCCTGACGCCGCATCTCCGCCGTCACCAAATCCGCCGACACCCCGAATATCCGCGACGCCGTGTCACGGTGGATGTCCATGTCCTTCTCAAACGCCTCGTGCAGCCGCCCGTCACCGGAAAGGTGCGCTAAAACCCGTAATTCAATTTGTGAATAATCCGCCGAGATCAATCGGCAACCTTTCGCCGGCACAAACCCTTCCCGGATCCGACGCCCTATCTCGCTCCGGACCGGGATGTTCTGAAGGTTCGGGTCGCTGCTCGACAGACGGCCCGTCGCCGTCACCGCCTGATTAAAAGACGTGTGGATCCGGCCCGTCTCCGGGTGCACCAGCTTGGGCAGCGCCTCCACATACGTCCCGCGCAGCTTCTCCAGCATCCGATACTCCAGGATCAGTTTCGGCAGAGGATGCTCCAGCGCAAGCTCCTCCAAAACCTCGACGTCCGTCGAATAACCCGTCTTGGTTTTACGCCGCGGCGCTAGCCCGATCTTTTCAAATAAGATCGCCTGAAGTTGTTTCGGCGAATTGATCTGAAACGGTTCGCCGGCCATCTCGTGGATTTGGGCCTCGAGGGCTTTCAACCGCACGGCGATTTCGTCGTACAGGTGCTTGAATACGGCAGGGTCTATCGCGATGCCGGCCATCTCCATCCGCGCCAGCACGCCGATCAGCGGCAGCTCAACTTCCCGGTACAACGTGTCTACCGCTCGTTCCCGGAGCAAATCCCGGAATATGCCCGCCAGCCGCCACGAGATGTCCGCATCTTCGCACGCATACTCGCACGCTTTGTCAATGGGAACCTTGTCAAACGTGACGGTTTTCGATCCCTTGCCGATCAAGTCGGTGATCGGGATCATTTTGCGCTTGAGGTACTGAAGGCTGACTTCGCTTAGATTATGCCTTAAACGGGACGGATCAGTCAAGTATGAAGCCACCATCGTATCCATGGTAATGCCCTTCAGCCGGATTCCCGACCGTGCCAGCACCACAAGGTCATACTTGATATTGTGGCCCGTCTTGCCCACAGCCCCGTCCTCCAGTAGCGGGCGAAGCTTCCCCAAAGCCGTATCCCGGTCTAGCTGCTCCGCCGCACGAGGCGCCGCATCCGGCCCCCCAAGCTCCTCCCAAAGCCCCGGCGCGTCGCAACTGTGGCCCACCGGCACGTACCACCCATGCTGAGGCTCGCACGACAACGAAACCCCCACCAGTTCCGCCCGCATCGGGTCGATCGACGTCGTCTCCGTATCGATCGCAAACTCGCCCACCGCCCGCAACTTCCCCAATACCTCGTCCAACTGATCCGCCGTCCAGATATGAATGTACCGAAGATCCTCCTCCGTCCCCGCCTCCGGCAAAAACTTCTCCAACAGCGTCTGAAACTCCAACTCCCCGAAAACCTTCGCCAGCCGTGACGGGTCCGGTTCCGCCCGCCGGCAACTCCCAAAATCAAAATCGACCTCCACGTTCGTGTCGATGGTCGCCAATTTCCGGCTCAAAAACGCAATTTCACGCCCCTCTTCCAGCCGCTCCCGCAGCTTCCCCGAAATCTCTCCAATATGCTCGTAAATCGAGTCCAGCGAACCATACGTCTCCAGCAGCTTCCGCGCCGTCTTCTCCCCAATACCCCGTATCCCCGGCACGTTGTCCGTCGTGTCGCCCATCAGCCCAAGCGCGTCCACCACGTGCTCCGGCCCCACACCAAAACGTTCCCGAACCGCCCCCGCACCGTACCAAACCCCCTCGTCGCCCTTCGCCGGGTCGTATGCCGCCACGTGCTCCGTCACCAACTGCAAAAGGTCCTTATCGCTCGTCACCAGCACCGTATCCATACCCGACGCTTCCGCTCTCCGCGCCAGCGTGCCCATCACGTCATCCGCCTCAACGCTCGGAATACGCAAAATGGGTATATTAAAAGCCTCGAGAACCATGTCGATTAGCGGGAATTGCTGGACCAGGTCCGGCGGCGTGGCTCGGCGCGTGGCTTTGTACTCCGGGTACAACTCCTCTCGAAACGTTTTGCCTGCTGCGTCAAACACCACCGCCAAATGCGAGAATTCCTCCTCCCGCAGAATTTTCATCAGCACCCGCGTAAACCCGTAAACCGCGTTCGTCGGCCGCCCCTTCGAATCCGTCAGCGCCGAACGAATCGCAAAAAACGACCGGTACGCAAACGCCGTACCGTCAAACAAAAACAGCCGGTCACCCATGGCCCGCCCCTCGTACCACGGCCAGGATCTCACTCGCCGCCCGTTTCGACGCACCCGGCTCCCCCAGACCCGCCCTCAACGCACGCAGGTCCTCCACCATCTGCTTCCGCCGCGGCGTCTCGTCGATCAACTCCAGCGCATGCGGCAAAATCTCGCCCGCGGTCGCCCGGCCCTGGATAAACTCCGGAACGATCTCACGCCCCGCAAGGATGTTCACCAGCCCGATATGCTTGATCTTCACCACATGCCGCGCTATCCAGTAATTCAACGGCGCCGTCCGATACACAATCGCCATCGGCACACCGAATATGGCCGTCTCCAGCGTCGCCGTGCCCGACGCCACCAGGCAAAACCGCGACCCGCTCAACACCTCGTACGCCTGACCCACCACCGTCTCCAGCTTGAACTGCCCCGCCAACGCTCTTATCTGCGCCTCCCTCTGCGCGTCCACGCACGGCACAACGAACCGCGCCCCCGGGTGCCTTTCCCGGATCCCTCGCGCTACCTCAACCATCGGCCCCATCAGACGCCCTATCTCCTGCTCCCGACTCCCCGGCAACAGCCCAATCACGCAATCCCCCTTAAAAAGCCCGCGCGGCCGGAACCGCGCCACCTCATCCAACAGCGGATGACCCACATACGCGCAATCCACGCCCAACGCACGGTAAAGCGCCTCCTCAAACGGCAATATCACCAGCATCTTGTCCACCAGTTCCGCTATCGTATGTATCCGACCCTTCCTCCACGCCCATACCTGCGGACTGACGTAATACACAACCGGGATTCCCAAACCCCGCGCCGCTCGCGCCAACCGGATATTAAAACCCGGATAGTCAATCACCACCAGGCAGGCTGGACGCGCCTCCTCAAGCCGCCGAACCGTTTCCACAAAAACACGACGGATCCACCCAAACGACTTCACCACCTCCCAAAACCCCATGATGCCTCTGCCCGCTACGTCCTCTATCAGCCGCATACCCGCCGCCGACATCTTCCCGCCGCCCAATCCCTCAAACTCCAACCCCACGTCCGCTTCACGCAGCGCCTCGATCAGGTTCGCGCCATGAAGGTCGCCAGACGACTCGCCCGCTGAAAAAAATACCACGCTCAACCCGACCCCCGTATCCTGTCCACCACCTGCTGCGCCAGTTCCAGCGCCGCCAAGCCGTCCTCGCCCGATACCACCGGACGCCGGCCGTTCCGGACGCACTCCACAAACGACTCCAGCTCACGTTTCAGCGGCTCCTCCCGCTCCACCGGAAGCGACTCCACCGTCACCAACTCCATCGGCGACCTCCCCGGCTCCACCCGCCCCGGCTTCTTCCGATACACCAGCACCTCCTGCTCGCTGTAATCCGTCGACAAGTAAGCGTCCTGTTCAAACACCCGTATTTTCCGCATCCGCTCGACCGAAATCCGGCTGCACGTCAGGTTCGCCACGCAACCCGACTCAAACCGGATACGCGCATTCGCGATATCCTCATACTGCGAAAAAACCGGCACTCCTACCGCGTCCACCTGAACCGCCCGCGTACCAACAAGCGCCAAAACCAGGTCCAGATCGTGGATCATCAGGTCGTACACCACGCTCACATCGTCCCCCCGGCTCGGGTACGGGCTCAGCCGGTGGCACTCGATAAAACGCGGCGAACGAACCACACCCGTCAACGCCAATATGGCTCCGTTGAACCGCTCAATATGACCCACCTGCAGCATCCTGCCCCCTACCCGCGCCGCATCCACCATCTCACGCGCCTCCGCCACCGTCGCCGATATCGGCTTCTCCACCAGCACGTCCACGCCCGCCGCCAGAAGCTCCATCACCACACCGTGATGCTCCGTCGTCGGAACCGCCACAGACACCGCCGCCACGCCACGCTCCACCAACTCCCCCACCGAACCGCAAACCCGCACCTGGAAATCCTCGCCCGCCTTCTCCGCCCGACCGCGATCAATATCCACAACGCCCGCAAGTTCCACATTCTCCAGCAACGCGTAATGCCGCGCGTGGTGGTAACCCAAATGGCCCACACCAACAACGCCCGTTCTTATTTGCGACATTCGGAAAACCCTCAGGTCCCGGAAAGGCCGTTTCGGAAGAATTCCTGACTGCTACGGACCCGCACAAAACGGCGGGCGCCTTAGAGGACGCGGCAAAGCCGCGGCTGACTTACTTCGTGATGCCCCGGATCGACTGGCGGATAAACTCCACAAAATGCCTCCGTTCCGGGCTCTCTTCGATGGTATTTTCAATTTCGTGCAGCGCCTGCGTCGTGTTCAGGTCCGACCGGAACATGATCTTGAACATCTGCCGGATCCGTGCACGCTGCCCCACGTCAAAACCGCTACGCTTCAAACCAACCGTGTTCGGACCGCAGCAAACCGCCGGGTTCCCGTCCACGATCATATACGGCGGCACATCTTTCGCCACACGCGACAGACCCCCCACAAACGCCAGCGATCCCACCACGCATTCCTGGTGAATCCCCGAAAGACCCCCCAAAATCGCACCGTCCTCAACGTCCACGTGACCCGCTAGCGACGCACAGTTCGCCATGATCACACGGCTACCCACATGACAGTCATGCGCCACGTGCGAATACGCCATGAACATGCCGTTGCTGCCGATCGACGTTACACGCTGTTCTTCGTCGTAACTCGTCAACGTGCAAGCACTTACCGTCACATGCTCCCGGAAAATGTTGTCGTCGCCGATCTCCGCACGCCCTATCAGGCCCGACTTGTGTTTCAGGTCCTGTGAAAGAACTCCAATCTGGGCCCCGCTGAAAAACCGGTTATCCTTCCCAATCACCGTCCGACCATCGATAACGCAATGCGGGCCGACTACCGTCCCATCCCCGATCTTTACCTGCGGACCAATTATCGAAAACGCCTGTACCTCAACGGTTTCCGCCAACTCAGCATTCGGATCAACGATCGCTGAAGGATGTACGTTCATGCAATCCACACCAAGAGAAAGGATCTAACGAGGTAGCAACATCTATGGATACCACAATCCGCACACTAAATCAAGTTCACAAGCCACAACCTCACGGATCCCCAGTTCTTGGAAGTAATTGCAGCAAACGGTCCACACGGCCATTCTTTAGAAAACCCCCCAAAGTTCCGCGGAAGCACAGACCGGACATCCATCAGCCCATCGCACCATAGCCGCAACCAAACCAGTTGCTTCCCACCGCGCGCTCGTGCAAGCGGCGTCCCCGCCGCTTCATTCGAGCGACAACAGCGCCGCCTCCCGCCTGTCCTTGTTTCTTCCAGCCTACAGCCTGCCGTTTACGGCTGATTTTGCGCGTCCACATGAAGTCCGTTCCCTACCCGCAGATCGCCCAATGCCTCGCCGTCATCGACTCGCTCCTCGCCCCCGCCGCCATCGGCATCGACAACGGCGGCAACGGCCTCGCCGTCGTACAGGAACTGCTCTCCCTGGACAAATACAAGCCGCGCGCGTTCGACGGGCGCCTGTTCGGGTTTGATTTCGGGAGCGTCACCCCAATCGATTTGCCCAGCGGCATGAAAGTAAAAAAACGCACCAAGGAACTCATGACGTCGCTGATCAACCGGGCACTCCAACGCCGCGAAATCGCGTTTCCCTCGAGCGACCCCGAAATCGCCGACCAGTTCCTCACACAGACCTACTCCCTCAACAACGGCGCCGTCACATACTCAAAAGGAAACGACCACATCATCGACGCCACTCGATGTATGGTCCTCGCACGCGACAAGACCGACGACGACAGCCCATACAACGACGACGACTATTCCGTCCGCCCCCCGTTGCCCTTACTATTTGCCACCTTCTAAGCAAATAGGAGGACGCTGCCCGCGTAGGCCAAGGCAAAACCAGCGCCCGATTCACCACCACCACCGAACCCACGCCCTTCCAGCGCCACGTATTCGGGCTACTTGGACTCAAGTCTTAGAACGACTGTACCCAGTTTCCGCGCAGTTGAAATCCGCGTATCTCTCAAGCGCAACACTACTTGCGCTTGATCCTTCTCTGGAACTTCGGGCTAGCTGATTGATACCCGCGCAACCACCTGCAAGATGACCCCCACAAGGCTCAACGCGATCCCGAAACACAGTACCAGCGCATACACGGCCACCGCCGTGTAGATGACTCGTTTTCCCGTCACCTCCCAGTGGCCCGCCACCGGCAGCCCCGCCAGCACAGCCACCGGCGCAAGCGCCAAGAGCGCCGCGTACATCAGCCACGTCAGATTGAGCCGCACCCACTCCCACGGGCCAAGATCGATCTGCGGCTGCACCGACAGCCAGGCGCTCGCCCCATCGAGCAGCATCAGCGCCAGCCGTGCCGTCAGGTCCAGAGCGGCCACGGCCATCACCGTCCCTCCTGTCACGCGCAGCACTTCGATGCCGTCGATCCGGGGAACGCGCTGGCGCAGTTCGGAGTGGCGTGTGGCGTTGTACATCTCAAAGTACAGCGCCAGGTAGGCAATCAGGGCGAGCGGCCACGTCATCAGGCCCAGTACGACCGCCGTAAACCGCACCTGCAGCGGGTCCACCTCGAGGTATTCGCCGATGCCGCCACATACGCCCAGCCATACCCTGTCCGTCACGCTCAATACGAGCAGGGGTTTTGAACGTTGTGCACCCTTCAACGACCCCGCTTGTTCCGCCGGCGGGCCGAGCCGCTGCAACACCCCGATCACCTGGGGATCACGCAACGGAGAGGTGGTGAATGCTTTCAGTTCACGCTTGATGCGGCCCTTGATGCGTTCGATAGCCTGCTGGCGGGTTCCGTCCGGCACATCGCCCAACTCCTCGCCGACCGCCCGGACGTACCGCGCTACCAGCCATTCCTGCTTCTGCGTCAGTCTCATGGTGACTCTGAAATTCTTTACTATTCAGCCTAACACGGGCGTGAAATAAAGGATTCCAGTGCGCGGAAACAGAAAAGAAGAGTGGACCCTCCGCAGAAGGTCCACTCGATGTTTCGCAAAAACTCTTAGAACTTCAGGATGCTCCAGAAGAAGGCGTAATCCGTGTCTTTCTTGCCGACCCCGCCGTGGAACTGGTTGCCGAACCCGAGCACGTAGTTCCCGTCAGCGACGGCGTCGCCGGCCCACAGGTGGCCGTAGTAGACGATGAACGTCAGGTTCGAGTTGTAGGTGTAGCGGATAATCGTGTCGGCGTGGAAGCCCATGTTGTCATCGGACTCTTCATCCCAGAAGTCAAACGCCGGGGCAAGCGGCCAGCGGAACCGGCCCACGCGCCAGTTCACGGGCCAATCGAACGTGCCGTTAGCCCACATGTTCTGCAGCCGCAGCATGATCCACAGCTTTTCGGTCGGTGTAACTGTCACGCCGCCGCGGATCTGCTTGAAGTTGGTCATCTCGCCGTTGTCCTGCAGCACGGGGGCGTAGTTCAGATCCGAGAACAGCCGGTTGAACGACACGCTGGCTTCCGGCTTGTCAAACGGGT
>Ga0315285_10002107_pt1 | contig 20793 bp, 27 predicted proteins | sample YL17G09_36_MG_FD_203698 | JGI IMG/M metagenome (GOLD analysis project Ga0315285, IMG submission 203698) | Sediment microbial communities from Yellowstone Lake, YNP, Wyoming, USA - YL17G09_36 | ecosystem: Environmental > Aquatic > Freshwater > Lake > Sediment | place: USA: Wyoming | collected...
CTGCGGCACCAGATACTATTTATGATCTTAGTGAAGTTATAGATATGGTTTTTATACCAAAATTATTTAAAGTGAATAAAGACCAATTGCTAACGCTGCTAAAACAACCACTAGGAATGCTAAATGCTATACTATGTTTAATTGAAGCAGTCATCAACGGATTTATTGATTTTGTATGGGGATTATTAGGACTAGGTGCTATATTAAAAGCACCACATCTCAACTTATGTAAAAAGAATCAACAGGATATGACATTAGAGGAAGTCATGGATCTTTTAAATGGTCAAATGAAAGATAATGGTCCAGATAAGAGTGATGATACACCAGATGCTACACAGACGGCTTCTATATCAGATCAAAAACCAACCGAAGCTAATTATGATTTTATATATGAAATTAGAATATCAGATGGTAGACTACTTCGTGATTTAAATCGTGAAGAACTTGAACAATGGTTAGAAGATAATGGTGGTTATCAATTTATTTTCAACTTCTAATGAAGTGTTTGATATAAACCTAAAAATAGAACTGAAAAAAATGGGAAAAAATAAAAAGGAACACAGAAAGAAAGTTGCAAAGCGTAATGAAAAAATAAAGCAACAGAAGAATGCTTATATGAAAATGCAACATAAATTTGTTGAAGAGCTAATTAAAAGAGAAAGAGAGAGCGGTAAATTTGACAACCCAGCTGGGTTACCAAACATCGATGGTCCTCAAATTCTTGATGGTCCACAAATTTAATTTTTTGCCTTCTTATTACTTAACGTAGATTGCTGTGTTTTAATAACTTCTAATGCCTCTTTTATTTTATATGATAAAAGTTTTCTAGCTAACTCTAGATTATTAGAATGTTCAAGCTTACACTTCATTAAGTAATTATTCGCAATTAATATTCCACTAATGTGTTTTTTCATAATGAACAATTTTTATGTGGTATATATTTTAAAAAAAAAGTCATTTTTTAATGAAAAAGCAAACTGGACAAACGGCGGAACAAACGCAGCCAACAAAATACAACCTGAATATCAATATCAATAAGGATGACGTCGATTTAAACGATTTTTTGTTTATTGCACATGACTTCGGAGTTAGACCAAGTAAAGTAATATTTTATTCACAATTTGATGCACAGGGTGTTTGGGAAGCAATATCAGATGATTTTAAGGCTCCAGATACTGCGATAAACAAAGCGGCTGAAATTATTCCAGATGGTGATAATTTTATATTTAATAATAAATATTGTGTTAAATTAAATGATAGTTTATATCTTACATTTCTTGAATTAGATTCAACTAGTGCTGATGGTAAGGAAGAGAGAATTATAACTAATTTTACATTGTTTTATAATCACACAACAATCTCAATCGAGGAATTAAATACGATTGTTCATAAATTTGATGGTAGTATTATAACATTCAATGATGTTATTGTAAAGAATAAAAATTTCTATTTGAAACTAGGTTCTAATGGCTATGAATTATCACCATTTATATCACCAAAAATCGACAAAGATAACATTGAGTTGTATTATAATGATGTCGTGATTACAAAATCAACAAAACTCATTAAACAAATAAATAAGCAAAATAAAGGTTTATCTATTCTTTGGGGAGATCGTGGTAATGGTAAAACACAATTTGCTAATTGGTTATCATCCCAAGTAGAAAGACAAGTTATCTATATCCCAAGTGTTATGATCGAACAAACAATTAACAGCCCGGATTTTCTAACCTTTCTAGAAAGAAATAACAACTCTATATTATTAATAGATGATTGTGATATTTATTCAGATAACCATTTCAAGTATAGCATATTTATCAATAACATCAAACAGTTGGTCGATGGTATGCTATCAGAACATCTCAATTTACACATCATTTTAATATTAAATACCGATGATGCCGAACTAATCGAAGATGATTATTTAGATTGTAATTCAATCTTAATGGATATCGAATTCGATGAATTAGATAATGAAAGAGCTACCGAATTAAGTAAACATCTTGGTAAGAATAAGAACTATAAAAATAGCATCAAAGTATCGGATGTCGCTAAAGGTCTTAAGGATATTAGCATTGATGATGAAGTAGGATACTAAACAAAAACTAATATATATTGTTATGAATTTAGAATTGACAGATAAAGAATTAATAAATTTTCTACTAACATCGGAATTTGAAGATAATTTCTCACCAGAGCAACATAAATTCCTGTTACATAAATTTCGATATTTCTATCGATTGTTGTATGCTAAGTATGAAAGCTCGAAGTTTGAGTTGGAAACCACACAACAAGATTTGGATAATCTTAAAATAGTTATGGATACATCTATGCGCAGAAAGGATAATATGATATCCGATTTAAATGAAGAGGTTAAATCTCTAAGAGATAGAAAATTAACTATAAAAGAACGATTCTCTGGTAAGGTATACCAACCTAAAAAAGAAGCTAATAAAAATGAACATTAATGAATTTAAGGATTTAGAAGTTCAGATTAAAAAACAAGACTTTAATAAGTCTTATAAGACTATCAATCGAGTTTTATTCTTTCTATCTATATTTGGTAATATAGCTTCTATATTTCTTGCCTTTTTCTTCATATCTAAAATAATAACTGGTGCTGTTTCTGAAACTAATCAAACAGCAGTTTTAATTGTTTCGGTAATACTATTAAGTGGTCTAGAATTATTAAAGCGTGATATTTTTGATAAGTTTTCGATGGAATATTTAAGACACCGAGACTTTATGAAGAAAGAGGTTCTTAACCTTGTGATATTTAGTGTATGCGTTGTATCATTTTCATTCTATTCATCTTTAAGTGGTGCGAAGGAATTCTCATCTAAAGCAGTGTTAATTGAACAGCAAACTAAGGACAATATTAAAGTATATGAAGACTCACTAACGACTATGTATGGTGTAAAGATTACTGATGTAGAAAAAGAAATAAAAGAAGCTAAGAGTAAAATAGAAGTAAAGGATAAAGAACAAACTGATTTGGAATCACAAGTTCAACTAACATATCAACAAAAACAAAGAGTGAGGGATCTTAAGAAAGAAAAAGAGTTATTACGAAATGAGATAGCAGCAGACGATCTTAAAATTACAAGCATAAAGTCTGAACTAAACAAAGAAATAGCAACATACGAAGAAGAGCAAAATAAAGAATCCAATTCTAAGAAAACAGAAAATACAAATAACTCATTTTTATTCGTTGTAATTTCTACATTAATAGAATTGGTTATATTAATTGGTGTTTATTTCAATAAATATTATAAATGGCGTTCATATAGTGAGATGAAGCAAAAGTTAGATAGAGATCCAAACTATCAAAAGTGGGTAGTATATAATACAATAATTGATATTATTTACTTAAATGAAACCAAGATAAATGATAAAATGCCATCAAATAAAGTGGTAGCTGAGATGTGTAGAACCAATGGTGTTATACTTTTAAATAAAGATGTACAAGAGTTCACAAAACTACTCATTTCATTGAAAGTTCTAAGAGTTTCTGGCTCAGCCAGATACTACGCTAAAGATAAAGAAACAGCAAATGAGATAATAAAATCTTATTTTAATATATCATAATATGAGTATAAATTATAAACTTACCAAGTGGGTTATCAAATCTAAAAAATGGTTTAGGTGGAAACCTAAACCAAAGGGTATGAATCAACTTCAACAGAAGGTATATGAATTATTTAGTGTATATGTAAAAGATTCTGATTCAGAATTAATATGTTCTATCAAAACGATGAAGAGACATATTAGAAATGGTGAATTATTGATTATGTTATATAGCGCATCAAATGGTGGATTCATTGTATCAGTAATAGATGAGAGTGAGAATCACAATATGTATGATGTTGATATAGCATCTGAATATGGTAATGATTTGTGTCATCAATTTGATACTGAAATGGAGCGTAAATTGAGAGCATGCGAACATGAGAAGCGCATGTTAGTTGTTAAAGATCTTGATGGTCTAATGAAAAAGAAGAAAAATGCTAGTAAACCAAAAAAATCTTAAACCACCAACAAATTATACTGGTTCAAAAGATAAACTTATGAACCAATTGGTTGAACACTTTCCATCTAAAGAAAGTGTTAATTTATTTTATGATGTATTTGCTGGTGGTCTATCAGTTAGTATCAATTCACCATATGATAGAATAATAGCAAATGATATTATTACACCATTGATACAATTCTATCAAAATTTGAAAGATAATGATATTGAGCAAGAAGTACAAAAAATCTTATCACATAAGATAGATAAAACATCAGCACAAGAATTTGCGAATCTTAGAGTTAAGTTTAATCAAACTAAAGATCCATATCTATTCTTCTCATTGGTATCATCTTGTACCAACAATCTAATGCGGTTTAATAAGAAGTTCGACTTCAATCAAACATTCGGAAAGCGGGCTATTAATGATAATACAATCCAAAAAGTCAGAGATTATAGTGAAGTTCTTAAATCTAAAGATATACAATTCACAAATTTAACATTCACGGAACTATTTAAGTTAAGACAACCAACCGTAGATGATTTTGTTTATATGGATCCACCATATATTGGCACTGAAGCTGGATATAATGCATTCTGGTCAAAAGATTTGGAAGCATCATTATATAATACCTTAGACGAGTTAAATAATAGAGGTGTAAGATTTGCATTCAGTGGGGTGTCAATTCATAAGGGAGTTAAGAATCCACACCTAGATAAGTTATCAAAATATAAGATAATTGAGCTAGAATATGACTATGAAAAGGTGGCTCGTAAGAAAAATGCTGGAGAATCACAAGAAATATTAGTAATAAATTACTAGGAAAATGGATATTCTAAATATATACAGTATAAAAATAAAATATTAGTATGGATAACTTAGATAAGTATGACAAACTCGTGGAAATCGTTTCTTCATTAAAAGAAGATTATGAAAAAACTTTCATCAAAGGCAATAAAGCCGCTGGTACAAGAGTTAGAAAAACAGCACAAGAAATTATCAAGCTTCTTAAGGAAGTAAGAAATGATGTTCAATCGAAGAAAGCAACAGAATAAAAATAAAAACCCACTTTAAGTGGGTTTTTTATTAAAAATTAATTAAAAATATGTTTTCAATATTATACTATTCATTAATACTCTTCATAATAACTTGCTATGGTGCTACAAATATCATTGTAAATGGTTCAATATTTAATAAATTTAGAGAATTTTGTAATAGAGTTCATCCACTACTTGGTAAACTTTTCTCTTGTATGAGATGTACGGCTACTTGGGTTGGGTTCGCTATATCTGCCGTGTTTATTGTTTTAGGCATACATACACCGTGGTTTAGCATCGCTGGTAATTATCCAATTGTTGTGGTAATCCTAAGTGGCTTTTTATCTAGTGGTTCAGTTTGGTTACTTCACACACTACAAGAATATTTTGATAAGTCGAAATAAATTATACGACAATTCCGGGCATATAAATTTTGATTATATCAATAATCTCCTTCTTACACTCCTTTGTAATATTCTTTGTTCTATTCTGATTAACCAAAACCATAAATTCACTCACTACCTTATTAAATTTAAAGGCTTCTGTGTGACTAAATATAGTTTCTTTGAATTTGGTAAAATCAACCACATCATCACCTTCTCTTGACATCCATTCCTTAAAACGACTGATAAATCTTTTTATACCAGATATATTCTGGTCAGACCAAGAACCACCATCGAAATAGTGACCAATGAACATACAATAGAATTTCAATTCATCAGAATCATATTCATCAGGGTTAATTACATTACCATCAGATTTAGACATCTTAATACCATTATTCAATATCATACCTTGATGTATAACCTTTTTGAATGGCTCCTCTTCAGAAACTACACCAATATCATACAAGAACATATTAATAAAGCGAGCATATATCAAATGCATACAAGCATGTTCTGAACCACCGACATAAACATCTACTTGTTTATATTTATCTTTAGCACACATTTCATTTTCATTATTTGGATCACAATATCTAACATAATAGAAAGATGAATCCACGAACGTATCCAATGTATCAGTTTCACCTTCAATTGGAATTGGACAACCCCAATTACGCTGACGTGATACACACCAATCATGCAAATTCTCCAACCAAGCTCTTTGGGCATTGATTGTGCTTTTTGGATAATCTATTTTATCCAAGTTTTTAATCAAGCGGTCTTTATAGTCAGTTATTTTAAAATACCACTGATTCATAACTTTAGATTCTACTTTAGATTTACATCTATCACAGCAATCATTTTTAACTTGCTCATTAGCCAATACAGTTTCACAAGACGGGCACCAATTTACGGAGCCTTCCTTTTTATAAGCCAAACCATGTTCCTTCAACTTAGTAAACAACCATTGTGTCCATTTTTGATATGACGGATCAGATGTAACCAATACCTCTTGGTATTTAGTATTCATCTTTGACATCTGTGCACGAAATCTATCGATATTCTCATATGTAACATCTTTAGGATCACGACCTACTTGTTTAGCATAGTTCTCTGCTGGCAATCCAAATGAATCATAACCGAATGGCTGATATACATTCTCTCCGCGATATCTCCAATAGTTACAATATGAGTCTATAATAGCATAGTTATAAAAATGTCCTATATGTAATCCACTACCAGATGGGTATGGAAACATAACTGCTATGTATTTTTCAATGTTCATTGTGTTTTATATTTTTTAAAATGAAAAACCCTTGACATTTGTGCCAAGGGTTCATATAAATAGTTTATTTATCAGGCACAGTTTAGAGTGTTGATAACAGTAGTAAATTAATGTTGATATTCATAATCATAAGACAAATATATGGAATTTATTCTAAAAGTTCAAATTTATTTAATTATCCTTTATAACCAAGCTGATCCGCTTTAAATTTGAAGATATCAGCAATTTCGTTAAGTAACTTAGCGATTCTAGTTTTAGATAATTCAATCTTTTCCTTTTTAAGATTCTTAATTATTCTTTCAATATTAGACGCATCTCTTAAAGATTTAGCCATCATATAGCGAAAATAAGATTTTTCACCATCAGTTATTCTGGATGCTTGTAGTTCAGCCATCTTAATAGGATCTTCTTTCTTTAAAAGATCTTCTACTCTCTTTTTATGTTTAGCTGTTTCACCAGGTGTTTGCTTCTCTAATAGTAAATGTAGAGTATCAATCTTCTCATCAATTGCTTGGTGGTCTCTAACCGAACCTTTAAGTGATTCAAGTACTTTAATTTCCTTTTGAATATCTTTATCTTTTAAGGCATTAAGCAATGCTTCGATGAATATTTCACGACCTTCTATTTTAGATGTTTGCTGAAAATATTCAGTAGTATATGGTCCATCAAAACCAATTGTTAAAAATTCATCAATCATGTTACTAATAGCAAATCTTAATGTATCACTATCCGTAGTTTCTTGTACTTCTTTAATCGGTTTTGGCTCTTGTCCTACTTCTACTTTAGCTATTGTGGAAAACTTTTTCATTTGGTTAATAATATATATTTTTGTATATTTGCAAACTAACTGTATATATTAAAAAATAAATGCGGAATATGAAGAAAACGATAAACAAGATAATTAATAGATTGGTGATGAAACAAAGAAACCCTTGGGTTGAGAGAAATATCATTAACCCACTTGTCGTTTTTCTACTATTTCTATCTAATGAGGAATTCAAATGGACTCGATTCACTAAGCTATTTTTAAAGAATAAAACTACCTTAATTATACTTGTGGTATTCACGCTATTTATGATTGGGTCATATCGCGCCGGTAAAGAGAATTCATTTTCTATTATCGAATACTTAAGCTTTAAACTGAAGGGCTCATATACAAATATAGTAGCTTTGAATTCAGATATCTATAGCAAAACAAACACAATCGAAGATTTATCTGCTTTCTTCTCGTCGAGAGAATATATGAAATATAAGGCATATAGTGAAGCAAAGATACTAATACCTGAATGGTTTCCTACCAAACACTTACAGCTTATGATAGATGAAGCTAATAAATACAACGTTCCGTTGAAAATAGTATTCAGAGTAGCATGGAAAGAAAATAGATTCAAATCAAAAACAGTAAGTTCAGCTGGTGCTAAAGGTTACATGCAAGTGATGCCAGCAACATTTAAAGTGCAATCAAAAAAACTTGGTCTAGTTGGTGGTCATACACCAGAGAATAATATCAAAGCTGCTATCTATTTATTACATACGTTATATGAGAAGTGGAATAAAAAATATAGTAGTGATAAAGCATGGGATTTAGCTCTATCGGAATATAATGCTGGAATTGTTAGTGTCTTGGAAGCTAACGAGAATGTTCCTAATATCAAGGAGACCAAAAACTATGTTAACTTTGTGAATAGTTAAACCAAACAAAGTAAGTGTCCTTATCCTCTTGATTTTCGACATACCCTTCTGGGTTATACTGCTTATTTGTAAAGAAGCAATCATAACCATATCCTTCATATGCGGTCTCTAAACCAGGGTATGATTGTGATTTATCCTTATATTCTATTGTTTGTCCGTTTTCTAATTGATTTGTTGTGATTTCCACACCCAATTCTTCAGCAACACCACGAACCGCAGCAAGTTGCTTATTTTCACCTATTAACATTTTCTCACCAACTGAAGCAGTCATGATTCGTCTGCGGATTCTACCATCCTTAAATTTCTGATAGTCTTCTTTTAGCTTAAGTACTTCACCACCGTTATTATAGTATACCTGAATACCAACAAATTGAATATAGCGAATAAGTGCCTTTTTACCATCAACCATACCTTCGACAACTGTGCAATCTTTCTTCTTAATTTCATTAAGAAGTGCTTTTACTGTCTTAGCAGAACCCATTCCCCATGTTTCAACTGGGATACCATATTCAATTAACTTATCGGTTAATTCTTGTTCTGTTTCGATTTCATGTGCTTCGAAATATTCCTCATATAACCTTATGTATATCATAGAGTCTTGTATATAATTATATAATTATCGGTCTCGTCATACCCACTGCGGCTTATTTTAAATAAATCACGCAATACTCTTTCCAAATTATAATCTAAATCATCATAATAGAACTCATGATTTAGTAACTTAACATTAGCTGATTGTGAATCGGTTAATTTAACACCAATATTACGTGATACGTTAGCAATTATTAAATCATCAATATTTTTTTGTATTTCGACTACATCATCAGCAAGAAATATATATGCTTCATATTTATTATCTACAATATACTTATGTGTATTGACATCAGACTCTTCAACATGACCTAAAGATCTATCAAAGTAGTCAGCTAGTACCTTTTCGTGTTCAATATTAGATGGTTTCATATCGTCATATATTACATCAAGAGTCAACAAATTAGTTTCATTTTTCTCTGGCTTTTGACTATCCATAAACATCTGAGCGTTTTCCAACATTCTAAATGATTCAAATTTTAATATTCCATCTTTTTCCATATGTAGTCTTGATTTTAAAGCTTGATCTACAACCTTATCAATGCCTGAAATATCGGATAAACCAAGATCCTTCACGAATTTACTAACACCACCATTGCTCTTAATATACTTGGAGAGTCGACTAGGTCTTATCTTGTGTTCATTTATATATTTATCTATCTCAGTATTAACTTGTTTGAAGTAGGCATTTAGCTCTTTTCGATTTTCAATCTTTTTCATAGACTATATATTAATTTAAAACCTCTAAAATTCTTTCAAAAAAGAAAACAACCATTAAAAATTTTAATATATAATAACTCAAACTAAAACTAAAACTTAAAATTATGAAAAATTTATTTCTTGCATTAGGCTTCGCAACAATCTTAGCTTCTTGTTCTAATTCTGCTGAAGAAGCAGCAGCACCAGTTGCTGACTCAACAGCATGTTGTGCTGACACTTGTAAAAAGACTTGTGATTCAGTTAAAGCTGAAGCTGCAACAGTTCCAACTGAAGCTGCTACAATCGCAACTACTGAGACTAAGTAATTAGTACGACCAGTAAAAATTTAAAGAGATCCAATTTGGGTCTCTTTTTTTTTATATATACATCATGTCTGAAAAACCCAAAAAAGAATCTTTTATTAAACGCTCAAGACTTCGTGATGCAGTAGATGAGAACTGGCAACCACCGGTTTATAATTCAAGAAAGAAACCTCTTGAATTTGTTCTACGTGAGAATTATAACGATCTAATTGAAGACGCTGCGTTTGTTCCACGATTCTCATTAAATGATGTTGAGATATTTAAAGATATACCAGTAAATGAGCCAATTAAATTCTCACCAGAATTGATTATTAAGGCGATTAAATATGGTATGATATTCTTAATTAACTATAAGGGCGAAAAAGATAAGCATTTTGCGGGTCATGAAAGGGTTATATATCCTATGGTTTATGGTAAGTCATCAAAAGGCAAACCATTACTTAGAGGCTATCACCTAAATGGTTGGTCGGTATCTAAGAACTCACATATACAAAAAATTTGGCGTTTATTTCGTACTGACCGCATACTATCTATGACATTCACTGGATCATTCTATAGGCTTCCACCAGAAGGATATAATATGAATGATAAAGGCATGCGTGGTGGTATATCAGCACGAGCTGATTTTAATGAAATTAGACGCAATCAACAGAATCTAGTTAAATCGCAAGTTATTCAGAATAAAGAAGATGTCACGATGGCTGCAGGTGAATCTAAATTCGCAACAGTTAAAGTAACTAGGACAGATACAATATTAGATTTAAATGAACCATTTGAAAATGCGTATGTGAGTCAGATTAAAGACGTAGCAAATATGCGCATCTCTTTCCTTAAGAGTATTTATGGTAATAAATATGTTGCTATATTAGGTGCCCTTGGTCAGTCAGGCAATACCGTTAAAATATTAGCTGATAACACAACGCTAGGTGTCTATAAAGTATTAGACTCAGTAACTGGTGATGTTCTAAAAAAAATCAAAAATATTAAGGGTAATGCTATGTATGATCTTTATATTTTTGATAAGAAGGTTTAATAAACTAACACGCAATCTTTCGTATAAAAAAGAAAACCCACAATGATTTCAAATAAAACGATTCTATCTGATGTGATGAAAGACTCACAGCTATCTGATATTTCTAACATATTTTATGTTGATAGTAATAAAGGCAAGTATCAGAAACAATACATGGTGAATAAAGGCGATGTAATTGACACAAGCACAGATCTCATTGATTATGAATTAGATGAACATAAGGTAATAATAAATTACTCAACTGAAGATGACAATATTATCATATCCGATGAGTTATTCACCGATAAGACTGTTGCACTTAACCAGGTGATGATAAACTCACTACACAGCACAATACATAACCACGTACTGAACTACTTAATGCTGAACGCACACACAACCGATAATATCAAATATTATAGACCATCTAATAGAATACTTCGTTTTTTTGATAATATATCTAATGTTTTCAACCCAAGAAAGGAAAACACTGATGTTATTAATCTGATACAAAGCAAATGTAAGAGCGACTCTATTGTTGTTCTTAGTGTAGCAGCATATAGGGATATAATACAACCCAATAGTGATGTAGTTGGTAAAGTCAAAATTCTTGATGCTTTATCTAAAAGCGGATTCAATTCTAACTTTATTCCAGCTGGTTATTTAGGGGGTAATATAAAATGTTATGTTACACCCAGTTCGACCGAAAAGTCGATTCTAATAGTCAATAAAAATGATTTAGACGTAATTATCAATCGAGATATTCGGATTGTGGATAATAAGGGGTTAAATAGAAAATCTATTGATATACCGATTGGATTGAAGGTGTATGAAACAAAGCCTTGTATAAATAAGATAAACTTGATATAAAAAGAAAACCCACTCAGACGAGTGGGTTTCTTATTTTGAGCCTACTTGCTAAAGGTAGTACTCGGACACTATGGTGATCTAAAAGGGACTCGAACCCATAACCTAGCGTTTTAGAGGCGCTTGCTCTACGTTGAGCTATTAGACCAGTGGTTAATTACTTAACCAAGATACCTTCGATGTGCTGAACTGCTAAATCAACGCTCTCAAGCTCTGTAATCTTATTCTTACCAGCATAGACACCGAACTTCCCAGTTACTTCTGTCTTACCAGCTGTTTTTAACATCATTCTTACTCGGTAACCCTTGTGGTTCTTAACCACTTTACCAAATCTCTTAGTCTTTGTGCCCATTTTACTTATATTTTAGTTTAGTTAATAATCTTATCCTTTGATAACCTCTACGTTCTTCATCATAACGATTGGCTTCACTTCTTGTACCATTGTTGCTACGTCACCGTATTTGTCTAATTTATCAACTACACCTTTAGCAACAGTATAGGCAGTTGTAGCAGCGATTAACTTTCCTTTATCAGCTGTCTTGATTTTGTCGCAATTCTCGATTAACTCACTGATTACGTCAGCGTATTTCTCAAGCATTTTAGCGTCAAAGGCAAAGGTAGTCTCTTCAGTAACGATATCGTCACTATAAGTTTCTTTTAATTGTTCAGCACGGGCTTCATCAATTTTAATATATTTATCAGTAACCATGAACATAGCTTGTGCGGTATCACCGTCTTCGTTCACGTTCTCAAGCATGATAGTATCAGGGTTTTTACCACCGTCTTCATACATCTTAGTCCAAGCCTCGATACCTAATTCTTTTACTTCGTCAGCAAGAATGTCAGCTTTAGCCTTATCACGCTTTAAGTTAGCGTTAAGCACTTGAAGTTCAGCAATTTTATCAAAAAATTCAGGGTTGTCAATAGTAACACGAGGTTTCTCGTCAGATTTCTTAGCAGTTTTAACTACTGCGTTCTTCTTAGCTTTGTCGAAAATAGATGCTTTTTTGTTAGTCATAGTGTTTGTTTTAAAAGATTAATAATGTATTAATTAGCTAGTACAAATATAAGGAACTTTTTATCAATTTGCAAGTTTTTTGAAAACTTTTTATTTTTTGTTTTTTTGCCTTTAAACAATTAATATATACCTTCAAATCTTATACAAATATATGAAATTTATTCGAAACTACCAAATTTTTTTAGAGGCTCTTTTACCATCACAGGTTCGTAGGTATATGAAGGTTTTTAACCGTGAGAGATACTCAGAAATATTCAACAAATTTGAAGGAGATAAAAACCACTACCGTATCTTTATACCATTGGTTGCAAAACCAACGATAGAAAAAGATGAAGATGTAGATGATGTAGATGATGATTCTACTGAATCAAGAATTAATAATTTTCTTGAAGAAAATGAATATACTGTTATTGACTACATTAAAGGTGTATGTAAATTCAACAACGCCAAGAACCCATCCAAAATAGGACAAGTATTAACACGTTTAGAAAAATCTAAGCCAGAAGCTAAAGAATTAATGAAGTTATTTGTTGAAGATCCTACTCGTAAGGCTGGTGCTGTTGAAGATTTAGTTGCTGTAATCTCTCGTCACCCATTTGATATAGCTGGTGCTGATACTGATAGAGCATGGACAAATTGTATGACTATGGCTCATGCTGGTTCACCAAAAGTTAAAGAATTACAAGATAAGTTAGCAAAGCTGGTAGAGAAAAAGAAAAGAATTTCTATCGAGTCTTCAAATTTAGAACTTATGGTAGATGAGATTGAAAATGCTGAAGAAGAAGGTAATGAAGAAGAATTGATGAAAGATCTAGGATACTCTGAAGATGAAGTTCAAAAAATGAAAGATAAAGTTAGAGAACTTGAAAGGGAAGAAAGTGATATTGATAATAAAATTGAAGACTTAGAGGAAAATATCGATGATAGATTATCAACTGGTGAGAATGCTAAATATTTAATCTATGATGTAAAAGAAGGTTCTCTTATTTCATTCTTAGTTAAGAAGTCAGATAAGAATATTAAAAATCCACTAGCAACACTTAATATTAAACCGTATATCAATGAAGAAAATGAGAATGATTTCATATTAGTTGCTGATACAAATATGTATGGTCAAACTGTACCTGAGTTTAAACAAACAATTGATGCTTGGCTTAAACAGGTTAATGGTCCAGACAAAGAAGGCATATTCTGTTTGAATCCTAAGTTATATGATGATTCTGGTCTTACAATTGAATTATTAAGTAAGAAAAGCGCAATTGCTAGAATATTAGAGCGTGGTAGTTTAGATGATTTAAGAGAAGCATTAACTAAAAGCCAAATTGAAATCTCTGATATTAGAGATATAATTTATAAATTGCAAATATCAGGTAGATATAATGATGATGTTGATCAATTTAATAGTGATATCTTTAATTTTTATAAAAGTGTTAATAACATGGGTCGCTATGGTAGAGGCGTATCGTTAAGTCCAGCACAACTGGAAGATATTAAAAAAATTCTAAAAGAGTTTATACCACAAGATTTATTTGATGCCCAAGCAGCTCAAATTGAATTCTCACGCATTCATTGCGATAGCAATGGTGTTGGATTAATTAAATTGCTTAAAAATAACCCAGAATATATTAAATATTTAACATATGGTGGTATTTTTAAACCCAAAAAAGATCCGAATGATAGATATAGCGATGGTATCATAGACGCCCCAAAAATATTTGATGATACCTATATGAATACATGGAATTGTGATAATGACTATGCATTTATAGCTAATCATGATATATTTGATGATGAGGATGGTAATTTTTCAGATAGTTGTTACTTTGTTGAATTAAGTAAAGATGAAGCTGAAAAACTTAAAGAAATGGGCCTTAGGTTCTTCACTAAGCAAGCCAAGATATCAAAAAAGCCTAGAGTAAAAAAGGCAGAAGTGTCACCAAACCCAGCTTCAAAGGGCAAAAAAGCTAAGAAGATTAAAGAGTCAATCAAAACCTTCAGAGATTTTAGAAATTTCAACTAATAAAAAAAGCGAATCATTTGATTCGCTTTTTTAATTTAATAGCCTTTTTAATTATGCTAATTCAGTTTCATTCTGAGTGTCTTCAACTTTAGAAGTTGTAGTTTTGTGCTTACGGATTTCTTTAATCTTATCAGCTTTTACACGCTTAGTGATGCGGTTACCATCTTTGTCAACTTCATAACGGCTACCAACCATTATTTGGATTTTTACAGTTTTGTCAGTTTTTCCAACAACTCTTGCGCGTTGTAATCCACCAGTTTTTGCTTCTACGTGAACAATTGTGTCCACTTTTACTTTTTCAATTTGCATTTGATTTTGTGTTTTTTAAGTTAAAAATTAATTATTTAATTATCTTTTATATGGTAGTAGGTTACCAAAAGTTTTAAAAATTAATTTACATCATCACCAAAGCCAAAGTCATCATAATCATCATAGTCATCATCCGGATAGATATCACGTGAGTTATAATATTCATCCTCTGCACTTCTATATACATCAGATATCACATCATATTTATAGAAAAAATCTAGGGTATCTTCAATCTCCGTTTCGTCTAAATCAATATCAACTATTTTAATAGTGTCTATATCCTCAACATTCCATTCAATTTTATTTTGCTCTGCTAATTTGTTGAGTTGCTCGAAAATTAAGTCTCTTTCTATACATTCCGATAAGTTATAATAAGTAGATAATCCTTCCATTATTCCGGTTACTTTTTATTTCCAGATCAAGCTTGACCTAGTATCTTCTCAATTTGATATTGATTTATGTATTTATCTTCCTCGCATGGATATTCAGATACCACATATAATATATCACCGTCGCCATTATCAACTAAACCAATACCATAAAAAGTATTATTAGATTGTATAGTTAGACAAGTATCCGTAATAGATACTACTTCTATTTTATCCAATGTGGTGTTTAAATTTTTAATCTCATTAATAAAATTAAATGATTTATTATTTTTATAATATAACTCTGCCACTTTTTTAATTAATTTAGGTTTCTTATCGATAACCACATTTTTTCTAACACCATGAACATCTTTGCGATTGAATCCTAAAGTGCAATGGAAATCTTGATTTGGTAATCCAAATGAATCACGAACCGATGTTAAAAAATCAGATTCACACACAATGAAATATGCTATATTTCCATTTCTTTCTGCCTTACCAATACCTTTAAAAATAACATCTTCAACTTCCATAACAAAAAGATTGTCTAATCTTTCAAGGAAGTTTTTCATCCCGATTGAGCTTACTAATGCATTATATTCAAATACATTTATTACAGTTATATGCCAAGTATTATGATCTCTTAATTGCTGATTAGCAATTAAAGTTTCATATAATTTTTCATTATCAATATACTCTTCAAGCTCATTCAGATATGGTGCAACCACATTTTGGTTAAGATCAATACCAACATAATTGTTGTTGAGTACATCTTTTATATAAGTTAGTTTCATGGGTTATATATTCAATTCAAATTTTAATATTTCATATTTTTAAAAGCGAGCACTTCTAATCTATTAATTTCATCACCCAAAGGTTTGCCTTTAAATCCCTGAGACATCAATTCATCAGCAGAAACAGATGGTTTATATTTCAAGAATTTATAAAACCCACTTATATCTACTTTACTAATGTTGTTAACTTTATACCATTCTAGTATCGTAGCTTCACTAACACCAGACCTAATTTTTGACTTATACATATCAAAAACATTATCTTGGTCTAGCTCTAACAAATGGATCAAAAATACAGCAATGGATGCAGTATCACCATCTATTTTATACTTTTCTACCAAACTAGACTCAGCACCTTTGATGCTCGTAGTATCAATATTAATTAATATATTTGCTAAATAGCAATAAAAACTATCACATTCTACTATATCAGTATTGACTTTAACACCAGGTAGTACTTGACTCCACAGATCAAATTCAGTAAAGTAATTTAAATATGTAACATAGTTATGTTTGGCATTTTGCCATGCTTTAACAATTTCACCATCTTTATTTCCCCAGATTCTTTCCATAGAAACATCATCTTTGGGTCCTATACCAACAAGTCTATTATCCTTTTTGATTGCGTCTGATGTCATTGGATCAATTTTACCACCAGTTCTAGCAGCAAATCTTAAAACACGAAGTATTCGCAACCTATCTTCTTTGAATCTTTCTAAGGCATCACCCACTGCACGAATTACACCATTTTTAATATCGTCAACACCACCAACTAAATCTACAATTTCTTTTTTATCTATATCATAAAATAAAGCATTGCATGTAATATCACGGCGCTTAACATCGTCCTCGATAGTAATATGTGAACCTAATTCAACTTTTGGTTCGTCACCCTTAGTGTCGCGTCCACCAGAAATATCCTTTCGGTACGAAGCTATTTCGTGACCCAATGGTTCATCTTCGGTGTATACTCGAAGTACACCAAAATTCTTGCCTTGCTCATCAGAGACATTAAAATCTTTTAATATCCTTTTTGATTCTTCAGGTAACGCATTAGTAACTAAATCATAATCATGTGGTGCTTTACCTTGTAAATGATCCCTGACGGCACCACCCACAATAAATAAATCTTTACCAGCTAATTTATATGCCTTAGCTATTGCTAATACATCATTAGGAATGGGCATATTAGCGGATATTCTTTTTTCAAGAATGAATTCGATATATTTTTTAATTATATTCATGACTTATTTATTAAAAGCCAAATATAGTAAAAATTAAAGAAGGTGGAAATTTTTAATTAACGTGATGAGAACCACATCTGTTTTGTAAATGTTAGTTTAGTAGAATCCTCTATCCATCTATCTAATTCAGTATCAACTATACCTAAAACAGTATTTATTCTTTGTTCTCGACTCTTTTGTCGGTGTTCAAATAATATAGTACCATCTTCTTCATTAAAGCTAACAATATCAAATCCAGGATCAGCAACTAAATCATAAGTGAATAGCTTTTTTAATCTTGCTAACATTTAATAGGAATCAAATTTTCTAACTCAGTCTTTGATAGCTGAGTATTACCAGTTATTAGATGTAGCAGCTCAACTGTCTTGGGATCTAACAATGATTTTAAAATAACATCCGGTTTAACCTTAGGATCAACTGCCTTAATAACATTAACATGATTTTCTGCTAAGAATTCGCCATCAACAATTGCGGCTTTAATTGTTCCTTTACCAACAGCACCAACTATACGATTAACAACAATAGCTGGTCCAAATTGACCGCGTAAATTGATATACTGGTGCTTTTTTTCGTTATTATCTATCTCTAATCCATGTGGTTTAATATTATGTGACCATATTAATTTAGTTGAATTATTATCTAAAGTTAATTTGTCTTTATTCTTACTCCACTCAATCGTACCGGTCTTAACTGAATAGCCAAGTTCTTTTATAGACTTTGTGCCCTTATAATAATTAGCTATTTTTTTCCACTCAGGAGTTAAAATAGTCACACCATTTTTAGTAAAAATATTCTTACCAGTATTTACTCCTTTGCGAAGAATAACAATTTGAACATTTTGCTGAGCGTCAACAAATTTATGCTCATTAAATTGAACAATATGTTCAATCTCACAATTTTTTATAATATAATTTCTTAATTGCTCAAAATATTTACCATTATTCATAGAGGTCGGTACAACATATGCTAGATATCCGTTAGGTTTTAGAAAATCAATACCCTGCTTTATAAACAATGAATAGATATTAACTCTACCATCAATTACTTCATCAAATTTAACCTTTAATAAATTCTCAGGAGTAAATTCATAATATGGTGGATTGGTAATGATAAAATCATAAATCGGTCTTGGTTCTAATTCCAAAAATGATTGACACTTGGAGTTAGTCGTATTTGGTAATAGTTTTAATATATCGGCATCAACATCGTACGCATCAACAGAACAATTATTAAAATGATTATAGATTGACGGTATGAACTCACCAGTACCAACCGCGGGTTCTAAAACCAATGGACTATCAACTTTGGGTAATAATTCAAAAATCTTTGATTTAATTTCATCAGGTGTAAAATATTGACCTAGCTTTTTTCTATAGTTTAGAGGCGTTGTCTGCATCCATTTTTTTGTTACTTCTAGCATTTTATATTGTTGAATTTTATATATAGGTATACTATGAAAAGAATAAAGAGTTTTTATAATTTTACGAATGAGAGTTATAAAGTAAATAAGATCACAGAAGATGATATCATCTCTTGTATTAAAGCAGGTGGTGTTATTTATTCGGACATAGTTTCTGATTATCCAAATAATAAAGACTGGGAAACAGAGGCACTCACACCAGTCGATATAGAAGATGGTAAAGTAATGGTTGATATTGATGGTAACCCACACTATGTTAAATTGGAAAACATCAAAAAGATTGAATGGAATAAAGATAAAAGAATATCAGAATTATATGATACAGAAGATTTAAAATCAAAGGAAGAAATTGAATTTTTAAAAGGTAATATTGATAAAAAATCAATGGTTAGAGATATAGCAAAAAACAACATGTCAGAGATATTGAAGGGTAAGTTATATTGGGATGTACCATATTTAAGAAACCTTAAATCATTTGGTTCCGATACACAACTATACCTTAAGATGGATGAGATGATAAATCTATCCAAAGATAATATTGCTACATTTATGTTTGAAGTTATAGTTATGAATACCAATAAACAAGACGTATTTACGCTAATGTATAAAATGGAGACCATAAATAACGGCAAATCAGTATTTAAAAAATTAGATGAAGTCAAAAATTTAGATTATGCTAAATTGAAAGATACACTAAATGATGAAGTATTACAAAAGGTCATAGAATGGAATGAACATTCACATAAAATGTTTAACAAAACACCATTCCCAAACCTATCAAAATCCGCACTTAATTTAAACCAAAGATATAACTAATGAGATTTAAAAATTTTAATAGCTTTCTAATCAACGAAGAACTCGAAATACACAAGAATGTAGAAGAGTTACTTGACCTTTTAGCACATAAAAAGAATAAGGTAGCTCAATATATATTGGCTATAGCCAATAATAGTGACCTAATTAAATTACCAAATGACTTTATTGATTTTGGAAAAGATTTAAATGAACTATCTTTTATAGCTAGCAATAGAGTAGATCCGGATGACTATCCAAAAAATTTCACCGATACTAGAAGACAATCAATACGTGCTGGTAGATTGATCAGGAAAATTATATCGGATGTCCCAAAAGACATCAATAGTATATCATATACTGGACAATTCTATATAATGGGAGAAGAAATAATCATACCAGATGATAAATTGCCAAAAAATTATGATAAGATATTAGATTTTCTTATCTCTATTGGTGGAACAATAACAGTCAAAGGTGCTGGGGTTGGTAGAGTTAAAGAAAAAGAAGATAAGAAAAAGAAATTACCAGAGTGGTCTTATACTAACTCTTACACAGAAACTCCAAAGAAATTTAAAATTAAAGACTTAAAGGATGAAATTAAAGTAGATCAAACTTATACTTTAGGTTGGCATCGAGTATCAATCGATAAAAATACAGCTAGTGAATATGGTTTCCTAGACAAACTCACAACATATCTAACAATGAATGCTGTGGATCCGGTAGAAGACGTATTTGTTAAAGTTTTAGATGTTGGTGGTAATGAAATACCAACTACTATAATGGATGGAACAGTTACAATATCTTCCGATATTGTTATTACTGATGCCGATATCGAAAAATTCGTTAATGAATTCTTAGCACTTAGAAAATCACTCAATTTTGATGCGTCTGGTATTGAATTCAAAATAGTTGAAGGAGAAGAC
>Ga0315285_10002111_pt1 | contig 20786 bp, 13 predicted proteins | sample YL17G09_36_MG_FD_203698 | JGI IMG/M metagenome (GOLD analysis project Ga0315285, IMG submission 203698) | Sediment microbial communities from Yellowstone Lake, YNP, Wyoming, USA - YL17G09_36 | ecosystem: Environmental > Aquatic > Freshwater > Lake > Sediment | place: USA: Wyoming | collected...
AGGTTTTTAGGCTTTTTTTGTCGGCTGAAAACTAAAAATTTTGTGAAGTGCGAAATGTGTTCTAATCAAGAAAAGAACGATCACCTGCGGAATTCAGGTAAAATACCACTCTGCTTTTATTTTTAATTCTTCAACCATTCTAACCATATCCGAGCGAGAAATCCATGACTTTTAAGTCAGGGATGAAGTGTGCCATGTAATACAACAATCCAGAAGGTTGAAATCCGTCCTGTGCTCCATCCCATGGAGTACAGAAGCCAACAGACAGGGTGTCCTTGGTGACAAGGAATCTGAAGAGTTTGAACGCAGACTCCAGCCCAAAGCAAAAGGCGAACCAGCGGTGGGATCTATCCAGCGGTGACCCTCCTTCATCCAGGGGAAACCTGTATGTCCTTAACTGAATAATGGGGGATGATGTTAAGGAGCGGGTAGGTCTGATTAGGGTTGGGATGGAGTCGAAAGAAGAGTTGTATGACCATGGGAGAACTTGCACTATCCCAAGAGTAAAGCGTCCTACAGTGGACTCCCAGGTATAGGGAAGGGGGTAGCAGAGGCATCACCAGATTGGGAAAACCGAAGCAATGTAGTGCAAGTGGTCGGACGAGTCCATAATAGCGATGATGGTGGGACCTATGAACCCTGGCGACAGAGGGGAGGACAAAACCCAGCTAGCGAAGGGACTCTAGTTTGTCGAAAACAAAACAGTTTGATTTGGACCATGCTTTCAGATGCAGGCCAGGAGAAGGCTGCAATTGCAGTATCGTTGCTACTGATGCAGTCCTTGGTCGAAGTGAAGCCTGGCGAAAAGAGAACTGTTCGTTTGGTGAGAAAATGAAGAAGAGGAAGTGGTACAGTCTAGTTGACAAGATATGGAAATTCAGCAATCTTGAGGCTGCGTTCTCCAAAGTGAAGGAGAATAGGGGTGCTGCTGGGATAGACAGGGTTTCAATAGGACAGTTCGAACGACAGAAGCAGCAGAATCTCCTGGAAATCCAAAGGCTTCTAAGGAGTAAGCGGTATGAAGCAATTCCGGTGAGAAGAGTGGAAATCCTAAAATCTGACGGGAGGTATAGACCTTTAGGAACCCCAACAGTGAGAGACCGGGTGGTCCAGCAGGCAACGTTTGCCGTAATGAGTCCAATATTTGAGACTAAGTTCTTGGATTGCAGTTACGGGTTCAGGAAAGGAAGAAACACCCATCAAGCAATCGCAAAGATGGAACAGTACCGAAACGAGGGTTGTGAATGGGTTGTTGAAGCAGATATTGAATCTTTCTTTGATACCGTGAACCATGAATTGCTCATTGATCAGGTTGCTGATGAAATCAGTGACGGCAGTGCGTTAAAACTCATTAGGTCTTGGCTTACTGCAGGAGCATTCAAAGGGACAGAGGTGATAGAAACATCTGTTGGTACGCCTCAAGGTGGAGTGATTTCTCCTTTGTTAGCCAACATCTATCTCCATCCTTTTGATGTACAGATGACTGCTCTGGGTTTTAAACTGGTGAGATATGCAGATGACTTTGTAATCATGTGCAGATCAGAAGATGAGGCTGAGCGGGCGATGGAGGCAGCAACACGAATATTGTCAGGGATAAAACTACGGGTGAAAGCAGCGAAAACCAGGATAGTGCAGCTGAGTAAAGATGATGGAATTGAGTTCCTTGGTTTTACAATTTTCAAGGAACACAAAGTCCCAAGAGCAAGAGCCGTAGAGAACTTTAAGAGCAGAATACGACTGATTACCAGGAGACAGCGACCCGCTACTTTGCAGGAGATAATCAGGGAGCTTAACCCGGTTGTAAGAGGTTGGGGCAACTACTTCAAAATAGCCAACGTTAATTGGCTGTACAAGGGTTTGGACAGTTGGATGAGAATGAGGCTGCGCAGCTTTCTGGAGAAAAAGAAGTCTTACGAGGCAAACAAAAGACTAGAGAATAAACATTTCAATGAAGCAGGTCTTACCACGCTTTCTTCTTTAATAGGATATTAGCTCACTCCCTGTTATGGGGCAACAGCAAACGAAAGCCGTATACAGGAAATCTGTACGTACGGTTTGATGAGGGGACAGAGGTCGAAAGACCTCTTCCTACTCTACTCGCCTGGAATATGTATCGTAAAACGCCTTTAGGCGTTTTCTTCCCCCGAGGGAAAGCCACGCAATTTATTGCATGGAAGGGGGACTTATATCGTAATACAGATAGTTGTTAGTTTACTAAAAAGATGGTGTAGGAGAATTCAATAAGGAATATGCACAACTGTGCCTTTTAAACTTGACTGTGCAAATGATAATATTCAAATCCCGGTTATATTTGAAATCAATATTGCTCATTGGAAAGTTGGCTGAAGTGACATTCCCGACCAACCAAACTGACACATATTCATGTCTTAATTCTCCATTTTTAACATTTACTTTCCCCTCTTGTCTCCACTCATCCACAAAACCTAGATAACTCCCGAACCAGATACTCGCTCATCTCCAACGTCTGCGCAATACCCTTCTCATCTACCACTCATGTAACATCCTCACTTGCTCAAACGCTTTGATATACCAACTCACCACCTCTTCAGATTGATCAGTCTGATGCGCAATCTTAGAGATCAACAACCCCTGAACATACAATCAGATGATAATCCGTTTATGCGTGATTGTACGACTAATATTATGCACAAATACTACTAGTCGGCAGAATCCTCTGCTCCTGTTCCATATGCTCCTGCACCTACTTACTCACCGTCCCTGCAGACACCCCGAGGCCCATATGCTACTGTTGATCACACTCAAGTGTGGATTAAATTTTTGTATCAATGTATCACTTTACGCGATGAGAAAATGGAAAACCATAAAGACTATATAGGAATTCTTTTATTTAATCTGTTGATTTTTCCTTTCAAAAAGGGTTTTTAATCATTTAAAGAGAATATAAAAAAGGAAATTGACAACTATGAAACCTATAAAAATTGTTGTTACCAGTGTTTCAGAGTTCATTGATTCGAATCTACTAGATTGTAAGACTTCGTTTATTGGAATCTTTGATACCCAAATCTTGGTGGTATAACTTTGAAGAGAACTGAAGAAGATAATAAACTTAATAATAAAAAAGAAATAGTTTTAGACCAATCTTTCGATGTTTCAAATGCCTCTATTAAAAAGGTTTTCAGAGGTACAGTTTTAGCTCTCATAGGGAGTATCATTGTCATACCTCTATCTTTTATCGCTAAGGTTATTCTTGCGAGATTTTTTTCACCATCTGAGTTTGGTACATTTTCTCTTGGATTTAGTATTGTTAATATTCTGATAATTTTTGCTCTTTTAGGTCTGTCCACTGGTTCAGCAAGACAAATAGCGTATTATAGAGAAAAAAATTTTTTTTTACATATTCAAGAAACTATTACTTCATCAATTCGGATTTGTATGATTTCAAGTTTTATTATAACATTGATTGTATTTCTAACAGCTGATTTTCTTTCGATAAATATTTTTCATGATTCAGCATTGTCTTTGCCCCTGAAAATATTCGCGATATCCCTACCATTTATGGCTATTATAAATTTGCTAATTTCTATTTTCAGGGGTTTTGACCGAGTGGAGGAACTAATATATTTCAATAACATCCTAAGGAATATTCTTTTTGCTCTATTACTTCTACCTGTAGTTTTTTTTGCTTTTTCTTTTAGTTATACAATTATTGCTTTTTTATTATCCTATGTTTTAACGTTAATTGTTCTTATTATATATACGAAAAAAAGACTTCCGTATTTGCTAATAAGCAGGAAGGGAATTCATCCAACTGCTCCAGTTTATAAAGAAATCCTTTTATTTTCGATACCACTCCTTAGCATTGCTGTTTTTCAATCGATACTCGCATGGACAGATACACTACAGATAGGTATGTTGAGATCGTTAGCTGAAGTGGGATTATATAATGCTGCACATCCAATTGCAGATTTTATTAATATCTCGATGGGTGCGTTACTTATAATTTACGTGCCCATTACAACAGGGCTTTATGCAAAGGGAGCATTTTCTGAAATTAGAAGACATTATTACATTTTGACAAAATGGGTTAATTTAACTAGTTTACCGTTATTTCTTACTATTTTTTTATTTCCACAATTTTACCTTAATTTTTTGTTTGGAAGCGATTATGTTTTGGCTAGTAAAGCGTTGCAGGTTTTGGCGGTAGGATGGATTATAAGTAATTTTCTAGGCCCAAATGGTGTAACACTAGTCGCAATTGGTCAAACGAGATTTTTAATGTGGGCTAGCATGGCTGCAGCAGTAATGAATATAATTCTAAATGCTTTATTAATTCCTCCGATGGGGATAGTGGGGGCTGCTATAGCTACAGCCATTTCTATAAATTTTCATTGTATAATTAGGCAGTTGAAAGTTCGTTCTCTTTTAAAAATAAATCTGATATCTAGAAATTATCTTAAACCAACGATAATATCCGTTTCTTTGATTCTTATAATTTGGTATTTAATTGGATCTTACCTTATTGTTACATATTGGATGATTCCATTATATTTTATCTTTATTGTTATTGTAATTTTCTTATGTATATTATTCACAAAAAGTCTTGAAAAAGATGATATAATGATACTTTTGGAAATTGAAAAAAAGATAGGAATTAACCTTTCTCCAATAAAAAAGATATTGAATAGGTTTCTCTAAATCACCCATCAATCTTAAAGAAATTTCTGTTAACACAATTGTAGGAAAAACACTCATTAAGATGTTTTCCAATGGTATCTTTATTAGTTTGATTTTTAGTTTTGAACATATGATATTTCAAATATTTTTATGTTTACAAACAAATATTAGATAAGTTGAAAAAAACTTAAAAAAAGGAATTTTAGAAGAAATTTTTTCGAAAGAATCGATTAACCAAATTGGAATTTTAGTGTCCTCATTGTATATTGGTAGTAATCCATAATGGTATGTTGAAATAATTTGCAATCCTGTTTTTTCAATTATTTTAGTAACTTCTTTTATATCTATTGTATTGATTTCTGAATCTATACCTTTTATTTTACGATATAAACTTGCTAGTTGAAAAAATATGCTTGTTTTATTTAGATGGATATTAAATACAAAATATCCATCCTGTTTTAATATTTTAGATATAACATAAAAAGCTTCTTCTCGTAATTCTGGTTGAGCATTTAAAAAAAAACGAAAAGTAGTTATAAAATCAAAATAATCTTCATCAAAAATAATTTTTTTTGTAATATCTACTTTAATTATCTTTGATTTTTTCACGCTTTCCAATGCAATATTAATCATAGATTGAGACACATCTACTCCGATGGATTCAAACATATTCTCTTCTAAAAAACTAATAATTCTTCCCGTTCCGCAGGCAAAATCTAAATATCTTATTTGTTTTTTATTCTCTAGATACTTTTTGATTATCTCATTTAAAATTTTTTTTTCTAATGACCAAACATATTTTCGGTAATTCATTTCTGCAAAAGCATTCTGATAATTCTTACCTTTATCTTGAGCAGTATGAGATTCTCTGTAATCTATTTTTTTTTGCATTATCTATTACTATATCATGATAAATACAACTTATTTATAATTATTTATTCTTTCAGAGATATTTAGGCTGTTGAAAAATTAAATGAGCCCTCCCAACCTTTCATTTTGCTTGGGAATGCACAAATGAAAAAGGAAAGGAGGGCAAGTCTCAGAAAGATAATAACAAATATTAATCTTTCACAAATAGAAAACACCCTGAAAAACCAATACAAATACCAACCCGATAAGCCTGGTCGACCACCAATCTCACCAACAGGAATGTTCCTCTCCTTCCTCCTTATGTTTCTCCGGATGGAATCCTACCGAGATTACCATTATTTCCTCGAAAAAGACCAGTTCTGGAGACGACAACTCGGATTCAAAGACAACCCGGACATTGGAAACTACAGCCACTTCATCGAACGCATCGGACTCGACACCTTTGAACACCTCTTCAACCAAACTGTTCAACAACTCATCACGAAAGAGTTCCTCAGCATCTCCACGATCATCGAAGATGGCTCTATTCTCCCAGCAAATCCTGATGATCCAGAAGCTAAATGGGGATGGGACCACATCAAAGAAGAGTACGTGTACGGGTATAAAATTCATGTGATGGTCGACCCGAAAACCGAACTTCCTACAGCGTTCACTATCACTACCGCAAACGTCCATGACTCCAAGCAATTTCACCCCCTGTACACCCAGATAAAAACATACGACGCTCGGTTTCCTACCAGATTCTTCATTGGTGATCTCGCCTTCGACTCCACTACCATACGACAGACCCTGCTGAAAGACCATATAACACCCATCGTCAAAGCATCCAAAACCAGAATCAGACCACACTACCCAAAATGGTTTCACGAGAAATACAAAAGACGCACTAGCGTGGAACGATTCTTCTCCCGACTCAAAGAGTACCTTAATCTGAAGAAACTCAACATCTACGGCAAACAAAACCTGGAGCTCTACACTATTATTATCCTCACAGGGATGCTGCTCATCGGATACATGAACCATCTGCTCGGTCATTCACCACGCAGCATCAAAACCTTCAAACGATTGTATACCTAAGAACAGAATTCAACAGAACCGTACTTAACTATTAATCTGAGACGACTCCCTATCAACACCCAATAAAAAAGAAGAACAAACCCTGAAGTAAAACACTGTAATCATTGTGATTTATACGAAATTACTCATTATTACTTTCGGCTGTTGAACTTGGTATTATGAAATAATGACTATTTTCAGAATTCTTCAACAGCCTAAGAGATATTTTTTTTACAGAAATACTTATAAATAAAAGTCTTTTCCTTCTTCAGATAAGGTTTTCGATGTTAGATACTTTAGTTTGCCCAAAATGTAAAATGAATCTTACAAAAGATAATAGAAGTTTATCTTGTAGAAAGTGTAATCTAACATATACAATTGATGGTGGTGTTTATAATTTTCTCAGCGATGCAGATTCATTTTGCTCAGAACTTTCCATTGAAGAAACGCGTATGTTATTAAATGATGCTCAAAAAAACGGTTGGAAAGCAGCAGTAAGGGAAATGAGTTTTAAATACCCGTATATGAATGAGATTTTTCTTAATAATGACAAAGCAGATTGGTTATTTCACTGTTTGGACTTATCCAAGACTAGTTCTTGTCTGGAACTAGGAAGTGGTTGGGGGACAACTGCGTTCTGCCTTGCTCGATATTATAATGAAGTTTGGTCTTTAGATCCAGTTAAACTGCGACTAAACTTTCAAAAAATTAGACAAGATCAAGATAGAATAAATAACATAAAATTCGTTAGAGCATCTTCACTTCAACTCCCTTTTCAAGAAAATCATTTTGATCTTGTCGCTGCAAAAAATTTTATAAAAGATTTTAATCTAGATATTTATTTTAAAAAATACCGAAATGTTCATCTATATTTTTTCAGGGAAATTAGACGGATTTTAAAGGACGGTGGATGTCTTTATATCGGCGTACCTAATAAAATCAATTTTTCTTCAATTTTACGTGGGAAAAATCATGGTTTATCTTCTATGCCCTATAGTCTAACAGAGAAAGTTACGGACTTATATTGTAATAACAATTTAGAACAAAATATCAAGATGAAAGATGATTTGAAAATAAAACAATTCCAAGTTATAAATTATAGCTTTTTTGGTTATAAAAAGATTCTAGACGAAGCAGGTTTTAGTAATATTGAGTTTTTTTGGACTATAGATTTCGATAGACCTGAGATTTCTGGTAGATTTGATATCGAGAGTTTTAATTTCATAGTTAATTATATAAAAAATAAAAATATTATTTCCAAATCATTCAAATCTTTAGCTCAATTTATGGGAGCTAATCTGTCCAACAACATAATAAAAAAAACATTTCCTTTCATTTCTCCCAGTTTTTTAATATTTGCATATAAGGATCATAAAGATACTACGTTCGAATCAAAACTCCTTCAGTCAGTTGCTCCAATTTCAAGTTTTATACGAATAAGTGGTAGTCCTGGTGTAGATTCAAAAATAATCTATAGAATATCTAAAAATGGAAGATCACATTCGGTTATCAAATTTCCTAGGTTCAAAGGATATGTATCACTTATTTCAGAAGAAGAAAAAATGAGTAGATTTAACAAATTAGATATTAAACGAAAAGATGTAGATTCAGTTATTGTTTTTGTTGAACCTTTCATTAAAGGAAAATCGATGAGATATTATAATATTTCTCATAATCAAGCAATCTTAAATTGGTTAATTGATTTCCAAAAACAGACACAACAAGGTTATTGGGATTTCAATCAATTTAAGGTCAAAGTTGAAAATCTAAACCAGTTTCTTTCGGTTATCCCTATTGATAATGAGATCAGATTGCGAACAAGCAAGAAATTAAAATCTTTCTTAGAGTCTTTAAGTAAAATAAACCTCGCTCAAAATTCTGAACATGGTGATTTCTCAGTTGTGAACATTATTATTGGTGATGGTGATAATAAAGTATATGTGACTGATTGGGAATATTATAATGAAAGAGGTGACCCTCTATTTGACTTTGTTTTTTTCATTTTGGCTTCTAGTTCTGATATTAAACCTTTTCCTCAAGCATTCGTTGACGCCTTTAATGATAGAGGGAACTATGCAGAGATTCTGAAAAATCTTATATTAGAATTCTGTAAAGTAAAGAAATTACCCACAGAACTTATCTTGCAAGCCGTTCCTTATGTTCTTTTGAGATGCATTTATAGAACGACTTTTGAAACAGATTATAGACATTTTCAACCAACTAGCTATATAACTCTGTTGGAATTATGGGACAAGATATCTTCTAACCCAGAATCCAATTCAATTTTAAGACTTTGAATTCATCGTTCTTAAATTTTTAGCTGAATTAAAATTCTTTTTAAAAAATGATGCTATTTAGCATACTAGTTTAAAGGATGTTACTTCAAGTAATTTCTACTTGGTTTTATAAGATACCCCTCAAAATCACCGTTATCATATAATCTAAATACTGTGTTATCGTTCTGCAATTGATTAAAATCCTGTGGAGTAAAACGCCAAAATTCTTTATAATTAGGATAAGACTCAGGATAACGAATTCTGCCTAAACGAGTGATTATGAGATATATACTTTCGTTATAATACTCCCCTAAAGATGTTTTATTGTGATAGCTAAAATGATCCGGTAATGGTTTAATAGGTCTACCTGCTGATTCAGATTGTCCTCTTAACCGAGATTCCTTTACGCCATAGATAGCACTAGAGAATCTCCAATGATTGATTCCTAACTCCGCTATGTCAATCTGTTCATTTTTATAATCTATAATCCATTCTACACCCACCCAATTCATTTTTGTTACCTGTAAATTTACATCGCCGGTTAACGAAGAATTATAAAAAGTAAATGTTGACAGAAATGTTAGTGAGATAAGATAAGAACATACGAAAATCGTTGTGATTAATTTTGTAATCGTCTTAATACGTTTATTATTTTTAGAGTTTGAGTGAAGTGAAAAAAAAGTTGAAGGAACCGAAGCTAAGGTAATTAGAATAATCGAAAAAATTATGACCCAAGTAAAAAAGCGGTTCCAATTTACAATGAAATCTGCAAAAATTGAAGTAGCTAATAGACCAGTAAAAACAAAAAAAGATATCCCGGAAAATACTAAACAAAATCTTAACCTGTAACTTTGTTTATTTCTCCACCACTTTATAAGAATATATATCAAAGAAAACATTGTTAAAAGACCAACGATGAACAATGTTCCATAAGTGTACACTATTATTTTTAAAGTATCAAAGAGAGTAGGTGTATAAGAGGTCAAAGAAGTCGTTTGAGCTTGAAAAAAAGATTCACCTACACCATAGAAAATAGATAAATATACCTTTTGAAAACTTCCGACGATTGAAGCAAAGGAAAAATACCATATACAGAAAAGTAAAATTGAAAATAAAATAACATTTAATGATTTTTCTTTAAGTTTTTTTTTAGAAGATTCTTTAAAGTTTACACCACTTATTTTTGGGTAAAGATAATAAGTAAATATGAAAACTGAAAAAATTATAAGTAATAACAATAGATTTATTGGATGATAAAATGTATAACTCACCAGGAGAATTATAAACAGAATCGAGAAATTTACGTTATTTTGTGGGTTTCCTCTTTTTAAATATAGATATAATATCATTGGTATAAGGAGGAAAGATTGGTTATACGGAGCGATATACTTGCAATAAAATCCAAAAAATAAGAATGAGCTCGCCATTATCAAAGCAAACTTCATTTCGTTTTCATTGTTGAACAATATTCTGTAAAAGAGATACATAGAAATAGGTGAAAAGATGAAAAAGAAGCGAGAAAGAAAATCTACAATACTTATTATATTACTACCAGTCATCAATGTTAAACCAGCTGTCAAAATGTGTAGATTGGGATAGAAATTATTATCTGCTATGGTACCATATTGTAATATATCTTTTACTTCTCCTATGTGGGATAGATGATCGCCAAAGCCATAAGTTGGATAACCTCTAATCAGGGGAAGTGCGAGAAAAATAACAATAGGAATTAAAATTATACTTATACCAAGAAGCCAACTTTTGTTATTTTTTTCTGATACTCTGTAAAAAATGTCCTTTAGGACAATCAGTTGCCCTAAAAATATGGCAGTTAACATAAAAAACCAGAAATACCATGGATAAACGTTGTAAATTGATATTTCATAATAGGCAGCTGGTGGTGTGATAATAATTATTAGTAAAGACAGGATAATGCAGATAAAAGCAATAATTGCTATCGCTTGACTATCTAAATCCCATTTACCGAGTTTCATTGCTGCCTCTTTAAATTCTTGAATATAAATTATTTATTCTAAGGATGTTTATTGTTGTATATTTACAGTACCCATGATATACAATAATTGTAATCCTTTTATACTATAAATGCTTTCATCTCTATCCATCTTTATCTGGAGAGGAAAGTTTTCGTATACAAATATTTACCATTTTTTGTTTTTGGTATATCATCAACAAAATCCCAGATTATTTTACAATCCGGTCCCATCTGTAATTTTATCTTATTCTCTATATCTTTTTTTTCACTATCGGGTAACGTTTTATTAAGAATTACTAAAATTCGTAATTTATCATAGTCCTCCTGAATTACTTGGAACTTTTTTATAAATCCTTTGTTGAGAACAACTCCCAATAGATGAACAAAAAAATATCCAATTACGACGTCTCCGTTCTTTTTAATAAACTGTTCCTCAGTTCGCCCACAAATCTTTTCTAATGTTGGTAATATATTTCCACATTTGCATTTGCTAGGCCCAAGTACGGCCATATCACCGATTTCATATCTGATGAATGGCAGGGAGTAATTATGAAGATTAGTAACGATTATTTTTCCTTCTTGCCCTTCTTTAACAGGTTGATTATTTTCATCTAGTATTTCAATATAATTGTTAAATTCAAATATATGCATCAGACCGCATCTACATTCTCCTGCAATAGAAGCAGTTTCTCGTGAACCATAAAAATCATATAATCTGGTACCAAATACAGATTCAATTTTTTCTCTCATTTCCTTATTTAATGTTTCTGCCGAGCTCACTACTAATTTTGGTGAATAAATTGCTATGTTTTTTATTTCGGCAAAACGACATAATTCAAAAAGTGAGCCGGCATATCCTCTTATTAAATCTGGTTTATACAAATTAATAATTTTCACATACTTTTCTATATCTGCATCAGCCATTCTAAAACTATTTAACCATACAGTATTGGTCAACCATGTGCCGATTTTGGCTTTTATTCCGATACTACCTTTAAATAGATCCGTTGGCGATCCCCAGAGTAAAATCTTTTTAACGTTTATTTCATCTATTCCAAGCATATCTTTATAATAAAATTTATTTGTGGCATTAAACCATTTATCATAATTTAAATCTTGTATAAATTTTGTCGGCTCTCCAGTTGAACCCCCTGAAAAATTATAATACCAATTTCTTTTCAAATAATCATCAGAAATTAATTCTTCACATCGCATAATTTCTTTTGTTAGCATTGGTATTTTATCAAACTTCGATAAATCAACAGTTTCACCATTCACAACGCCAGCATTTTTAAGTAATCGACAATAAAAAGGTACGTGTTTGGAAGCATGAAGAAGTAATTTTTCTAGGTAAAATTTTTTAAATTCCATTAGACTATTTTTACTTTGTATTCTTTTTATTTCAATATATAGATTGTTAAAATTAATCCTTTTGAATTTTAAAAATATATTATAAATATTTTTTTTAAACATCATTTTTACCCACTTAATATCATACTTATTACTAGGTAACCTTAATAAATTTTCTGCGGTTTTTTACTAGAGTATTTAGTAAATTTTCATATTGATCAGCAATCTTCTTAATGTCATGATTCTCTTCAACGTATTTCCTTCCATTTTCTCCCATCATCTTACGTAATTCTTTATCCTTCAACAATGTTTTAATATCATCCAACATTTGATTAAAAGTTTTTGAGTGATAACCCAATTTATATTTTGAAATAATTCCATCGGGATCAATATTCAAACTTACGACAGGAATAGAAGATAACCAAGCTTCTAAAAAAATATTCGGGAAACCTTCAGTTTTTGATGTATTTATAAGTAAAATTGATTCATTGTAGTAATCAAAAATTTTATCATGTGACACGAAACCAATAAAATCCAAATTTGAGATCTTCTTGGCTGTATTTTGAATGTTTCGAAATAATTCTAGATTTTCACCTTCCCCTCCAATCAGTATAAATTTATAGTTAGGAAAGTGCTTTGCAACTTCTAAGAATAAGTGTGGTTGTTTTACAGAACGAATAGTACCTACCCACAACAAACAATCCGCAACGCAATCAGTAATAACATGCGGAGGAATATAAAAGGCGTTTTTAATTACGACACTTTCTACTTTAAATATTTTTTTTAGTTCTGATTTTTGAAAATTGTTTTGTGAAACGACAACATTAGATAATTTTATATCTATCCAGTTACCCATTTTTTCTAAAAATGATGCCCAGTTATTCTTCCTTATAATGATCTCGCCAGTTACCTCAGCATCTGAGGCTATAGATTTAATTATCTTTTTATGAAGCAATTTAACAAATATGGGAATCACGCCAGGAGATCCTGCACGATAAAAATAAATATCAGCATTTACTGCTTTCATTTTTTTATATATAATATATGCTTTCGTTAGAACTCCTAACTGACTTGTTGCATCTCTATTATATGCAGAAAAGATTTCTATTCCATTTTCCAATTTCTTATTAAAGGTATTTTGACCATATGTGACGAAAGATATTTCATATCCTCGTCTATTCAGCTCTTTCGCTAATTCAACTTGTTGTATTTCTGCTCCACCAACATAGCCCAATTTTTTTTCCACCAGTAATGAGTAAGAATTTAATGATACGAAGCATATTTTCAACTTTTCATTTTCTAACTTCTTGTACATCTTTTAAAATAATAATGGTATTTTTCTTTAAAAATCTATATGTCATTGTTTTTTTATTATTGCAGTTAAGTGTTCTGTTGTGTATTTGATTTTTAATAATTGAGGGTTTTGAATAACCCCTCATAGAAACATATATCTGACCATCACAGATTCTCTTATTAACAGGAGTGATGATGGTGAGTTTTGATAAATTTATTTTGAAGCAGCAGTATCAAAAAGTAAAGGGGTTAGGAGATCGTTTAGAATTGATGAAACAACAGATTGATTGGAAACCGTTCATCCCGTTGGTAAAGAGCGTGTTCTATGACAATAAGATCACTGGAGGATGCCCGCATACCGATGAGCTTATTGTCGTACGTTCCATGTTATTACAAGCATGGTACGGCTTATCTGATCCTGAGTTGGAGTTCCAATGCCATGACCGGTTGAGTTTCCGGAATTTCCTAGGATTCCCAGAACGAATCCCTGATTTCACCACGATCTGGAAAATCAGGGATCGACTCAAAGAATCCGGCGTTGATAAAAAGATCTGGGATGAGCTGCAGCGGCAGCTGAATGTTAAAGGGTATCGAGTGAAGACAGGGGTGATCCAGGATGCATGTTTCATCGAAGCGGACCTGGGGAAGAAGCGATGTCAGCGGGAGAAGAAAGCACGACGTCAGGGTGAACCAGTGGAGCACACCGAGAGACAACAGCAGCACATTGACAAGGATGGCGGGTTCAGTGTGAAGCACGGGCAAATCCATTACGGGTACAAGTCGCACATCAAGATTGATGTCGATCACCATTTGATTCGTGACCTTGAGGTGACACCTGCAAATCTGCATGATGGTGATGTCGACCTGGTCGAGGAAGGTGATCAAGCAGTCTATCGGGATAAAGGGTATTTCGGGAAACACCTTCGAGTTTCTGGTGTTGTTGATAAGACGATGAAGCGGGCTGTCCGAGGACGAAAGTTGAACGGTGGGGAACAGAAACGAAACAAAGCTATCGGTAGAGTACGAGCCCCAGGGGAGCGGCCGTTCAGTGTCATCAAACGAGTATTTCATGGTGATCGGACAACGGTGAAAACACTTGAACGGGTTCGGGTCAAAGAGATGTTCAAGTGTTTCGCTTACGATCTGTATCAGCTGGTCACATTGGATCGTAAGCCCTTAGCGGTAGCTATGTAGACTATGAGAAAATCTGAGGGAAAAACAACAAAAAATAGGTAAAAGCATCATCGAAGATAGTAATTCCAGGCTGTTTTCGTGATAGAAAACAGCAAAAGCAAAATACAAGAGGGTTATTCAAAGTCCTCAATTATTTAGAGATACTGGCAGACCCCCTACCGTTCCAGATAGAATTGATATGACCGAAGTCCAAGGCTTGAGCGTACCAAGGATCGAAGGGAAAATGGGGTAATAAGGTTGTTTTATTGAGAAAATTGCAATATGTAAAGAATCACACAAAAAAAAATTATTTTGTAAAAAAAATAATCTATCTTTTTTATTATTTTATAACTTCACTGTATATTGATCTAGCTCTTTTTGCATAACCTTCCCATGTCCAGTCTTCTTCGATTATTCGTATTCTACCATTTTTTCCCATTCTAATCATTTCGTTTTCATTATCCAATAAATAGATTATCTTTTCTACAAGCATATCCACGTTTTTCGGTTCAACCAAAAAACCATTATAGCCATCCTTTACTTGTTCTGGGATTCCACCGATATTAGTTGCAACAATTGCACATTCGCTGGCCATAGCTTCATTTATTACCGAAGGACGACCTTCAGTCAAAGAGGGTAAAACAAATAAATCTGCCAAGGAATACCATTTGAATAATAATTCTCCGATTACCTGACCTGCAAAAGTTACTATATTCATAATTCCTAAGCGTTTAGTTAGATTTATAAGATTCTCTTTTTCAGGTCCATCGCCTATAATTATTACTCTCACATCTTTTATATAATCGGATTTTGAAACAACTTGTGAAATAGCCTCAAGTAAGTAATTCACTCCCTTCTCTTTATTTAATTGTCCAACGAATAAAATAATTTTTTGTTCTGGAATTTCAAAATCCTGGCGAATTTTCTCTTTATCTCGAGGCTTAAATTTATTAATATCTACGCCCATAGGGATACATTTAAGTTTTTCTTCAGGAATTCCTAATTCCAATCCTTTTTTAACTTGCCATTGAGCAACGCAGAGTATTTTATTTGCAGATTTGATGGTTTTCCTTTGTTTTTTACCTAATAAAGTGGAAAAATAATATTCTTTAAACTCCACACTCCCATGAATATCAACAACGAGAGGAATATCCCACTTCTTACGTATTTTGAGTATTCCATAACCATCAAGATAGGTAAATCGAGCATGTAACAAATCGGGTTTTTTAATATTATTAAGGATATACTTGGATATAAAAAGAGAATACAAGTCTCCAGTAACCGAGAAAAATATTTTTTTTGGAATTAAATAAGGAAATCGCGGAAAATGTAAATTGTAACCAGTATCTGAAATAGTATGTATAGGGAGTTTTGAAAATTTATTGTAAGGAAATACACTAAAAGGAATAGTATACGGACGTGGAGCAACTACCTCGACTACCACATCTGTATATTTATGAACAGCATCAACTTGTTTCTTGCTCCAAGGGGCGATCGTTGGATAATATATATCAGGAAAATTCGAGGCAACGGTTAAAACCTTTATCGAATTCATAATCAAACCAAATAATTTTTATGTATTTTCTCATATATCTGCTCAAATTGATCTACTGCATAATCAATTGAAAAATGATTTTTTGCATATAAACATCCATTTTTTCCTAATTGATTCAGCTCTTCTTTTGATAAAGAATATAACCATTCTATAGTTTTTGCGAGTTGTTTTGGATTTCCGGGAGATATTGCAATCCCACAATTTGCCTCTCGTATTATTTTAGTTGTATCATTCTTTTCTGGGACATTACCTAAGACGGGAGTCCCAGAAGACATAATTTTCATTAATTTTCCTGGAACTACAGGTGTATCAACATCTTTCATTAAAGTAACAATACTTACATCGGATGCTTGAAGAATTTCTATGTATTTTTCTTTTGATTGTAAAGGAAGGAATTTGACATTTTGAATTTTTTCTTTTTTTGCAAGTTTAATCAATTCTTCTCTCTGAATTCCATCCCCGATTAAATAAATAATGATTTCTTTATTCATTATATACTTCCCACAAAAAACAACGGACTTAAGATCCTGATGAGTCGACATTATCCCTACATATGTAACAAGAAATTTATTACCAATATCTTCATTACTTCGAAAATTATTATCTTTTTTGGCAGGTTTTATTTCTTCGATATCCGTCCAATTGTACACAACACTAGATTTTTTCTCAAAATTTCCTTTAGAATGTAGATATGTAAGATTTCCTTCTGAATGAACCGTGATAAAATCCGCGGTTTTATAAGCTCTCTTTTCTAAAAATTTAAACAACTTGATTTGAATCGGATTTGTCAATATTCCAACATCCATAAGAGTCTTTGGGTAAAGATCTTGAACATTTAATATATAGGGTGATCTATGCAAAAATCTAAAAAAATTTCCAAAAATATATAGAGGAAGGGGAGGAGAGTAAATAATTACGAAATCAACATTCTTAATTGCAAATGCTTTACTGCCATATAAAAATGGTAAAAGAAGATGTTCAATTCCTCTTAATAAAAGATTATCTCTTGAAAACTCAATTTTAAATGTCCTATAAACATTAACACCATTGAAATTTTCAAACTTTCTAAACTTTTTCTCGTGATCTTGCCTTTGTAAAAAATAGTACCGTGGATATGAGGTGACGACAGATACCTTATGCCCGCTCTTGATAAATCCTTTTGCTAAATCCTGATAAAGATGGGATGCACCATGAATCTCAGGATAATAATTGGAAACAATAAATAATATATGCATCTTTTCACCAATAATTACCATTCTTTATATGACAATTAAACCTTTTCTCTTACAGCACTACTCATCCCAGGAGTGAAATCTGCCAATTCTTCAATCAAATCCCAATTATCTTTAAACCATTCAATATTCTTCATAAAACCTTCTCTGAAATCGACTATAGGTTGATAATTGATTAACTTTTTCGCTTTAGTAATGGATGCAAGTAACCGCGGTTTCGTGTCCCACTTTCGTCGGGGTTTAAAAATAAATTCAGAAGAATTACCTGTAGTTTCATTCACAAGTTTTGCCATTTCTATTATATTTATCTCCCTTCCAGAAGCGAGGTTGAAATTTTCTCCTACGGCTTCTTCATAGTAACCGGCTTTTACAAGTCCCTGAATCAGATCCAGAACAAATGCAAAATCTCTGGTTTCTTCACCAGTTCCCGTTATCGGTAAAGATTGGTTCTTCATAGCCCAATATATAAAATTTGGAATGACGTTCCGGTATTGACCAGGGACCTCCCCAGGACCATAGGAATTAAAGAATCGGCAGTTTACAGTTTTCATATCGTATTGATGAGCATAAAAGTTTGTATACATTTCACCGGTCATCTTATTAATCTGGTAAGGCGTAGTAAGATGCATAGAAATGAAATCCTCCTTGAGAGGAAGTTTAGGATATGATCCATAAATTGCACAACCACTAGAAGCAAAAATGAATTTTTCCACCTTAGAAAGCCTGCAATATTCAAGAAGTCTGATTAAGCCAATAATATCAACATCTGCAGATATCTCAGGATAATCAATCGAGTTCTGGTTTGCGAAAAAAGCTGCAAGATGATATACCAACGATGGATTTTCCTTAAATACTCTCTTTAAATCGATATCACTCCTTACATCCCCTTGGACAAACATAATATTGGACAATGGAGCCACATTCCAGGGATCTTTTTTCTTAATCGAAGAGAGGTTGTCCAGGACTATTATCTTTCCATTATTTCCTACTAACTTCGAAAGCGCAATAATTAAATTACTTCCTATTGCACCGGCGCCGCCTGTAACGAGAATAGATTTTCCCGAAAAATAATTTTTAATCTCGTCATTAAGTTGGGCTCGTTCTAAATAATCATCAACCCATGTTACTCTTTTTTTATAATTTTGCATGATTTTCGTTCCTCATGATAATATGTAATATTTTTCCTCCCGCATGGCCGTTTCCAAAGGGATTCTGGTATGATATCTTTTTTTTCTTATTTAATGAATATGATATCTCTTTGATAATGTTTTCTTTTTTCCATCCGATAATCTTATTAGATTTAACTTTTATTGTCTCTGGACGCTCGGTGTTCTCTCGTATAGTAAGACATGGTCTTCGGAGGATACAAGCTTCTTCCTGGATACCACCAGAATCTGTAACTATCAATCTTGCATTATTCGCTAACTGCAAGATGTCTAAGTATCCGATTGGTTTAATAAGTTTTAAATGTGGGGGGACTTTTTTTAAAAGACCAAACTTACTTGCCATTTTTTTAGCTCTTGGATGGATAGGATATACAATTGGAAAATCAATCTCTTTCACAGCATTCAATATATTCGAGAAACGCTCTGCATTATCGACGTTCTCCTGTCTATGACAAGTCATCAGAATATATTCTTCTTTTTCAAGTTCTAACTCTGCAATTATATTAGATTTTTTATTAGAGATCACAATGTTTTTATTAACAGCATCAACGATTGTATTACCGGTAATATGGATGAATTTTTTAGGTAATCCCTCCTTTTTACAATTACCTGCAGATTCTTTTGTTGGACAAAATAAATAATCTGATATGTGGTCGGTTAAAACCCTATTAATTTCCTCCGGCATAGTACGATCATAACTGCGGAGACCCGCCTCGACATGCCCAACTGGGATATGCAGTTTCGCTGCTGTAAGAGCACCTGCAAGGACCGTGTTCGTATCACCTTCGACTAAAACAATGTTAGAATTTTCTTTCTGTAAAACTTTTTCAACTCCAATAAGAATTTTAGCTGTTTGTTCAGCATGAGAACCAGAACCAATATCAAGATTAAATTTTGGCTGAGGTATTTCAAGTTGGTTAAAAAAGATTTGATCCATATTATAAGAATAATGCTGACCGGTATGTAAGGTAAAATAATCTAAATTCAATCTTTCACATTCGTGAATAATGGGTGACATCTTGATTATTTCTGGACGAGTACCAACTATTATCGATATAGTCATAATAATCAATCAATATTTACATCTGGATATTGCAATATCATATTATTAAATCTATTTATTTTATGTAATCAGAGAGTGCTTAATATTTTTTAATATATTTAATATAGTAAATAGATATATTTAAATAATCATTAAACTATCATAGTTGTAGTAGTTTGTTGATTATATATTGAACAGAAAGGGTATCAAAGTTACTGAATATATAAATTCAAAGTGACTTTTGTGATATCAAAAATGTCAAAATAAATGGGGGAAAAATTCGTATGATGAAAAAGAATTTTGGAAAGAAGGCTGTTGTTGTTTACGTAGCAATAATAATGTTATCAGGAGCATTTATTTTTATGCCCACTGTTAGTTCGGATCCCGCAGATCCTTGGTGGAACGCCAATTGGAATTACCGGAAAGAAATAACCATTAATCATAACATGGTTCAAGCTGATCTGACTAATTTTCCGGTGCTGATCAGTCTGGCTTCTGATGCTAATCTTCAGGCACATGCACAGCCTGATGGTGACGATATCGTTTTTACTGATATTAACAAGAATAAGTTGAATCATGAAATTGAGGTGTATACTAGTGGTACTGGTCAGCTGGTCGCCTGGGTGAATGTCCCCTCTCTTTCCTCAACCACTGATACAACACTTTATTTATATTATGGGAATAATGGATCTGGTAATCAACAGAATAAGGAAGCCACGTGGAACAGCAACTACATCATGGTTCATCATATGAATGATGCGGGGAATATTATTGATTCAACCGCGAATTACATAAATGGGGTAAACACTGGGACCACTGCGGACATTGGACAGATCGCTGGTTGTCGATATTTTGATAGCATATCGGATCAGTATAATTTTGGTAGCAATGCCGCGTTGAACCCTGGGATGAACTCTTGGACGATCTCCCTCTGGACAAAACTCATGTATACAGGCACACTCTCAATGTTACAAAAATACGCAAGTAGCAATGGTTACTTTTTGAAGTTGTATAACTTGAATTATTTCGATGTCTGGGATGGGACGACGCATCGGTACCGTTATTGGGGCACGCAGTGGAAGGACGACAGCTGGCATCTTATCACTATGGTCATTAACCGTGGT
>Ga0315285_10002113_pt1 | contig 20773 bp, 29 predicted proteins | sample YL17G09_36_MG_FD_203698 | JGI IMG/M metagenome (GOLD analysis project Ga0315285, IMG submission 203698) | Sediment microbial communities from Yellowstone Lake, YNP, Wyoming, USA - YL17G09_36 | ecosystem: Environmental > Aquatic > Freshwater > Lake > Sediment | place: USA: Wyoming | collected...
GGCCACCTTGACATGCCTTCCGCTTCTGGTGATCAATGATCCGGAGGCCAGGCAGTTAGTTGTTGAAAACCCGGTGATCACAATTGATGGTTGTCCCAGGGACTGTGCGAGAAAAAGTTTAGAAGCGCTTGGGGAAAAAGCAGCCGAGGCGTGCCAAGCTATAAAATTTTTCACGGCACATAAGGACCTCAAGCCCGAGGGGTTGGCACAATTGAATGCTGCCGGTCAAAAGCTGGCCAAAGTGGCGGCGGAGGAATTAGCCGAAACTGTAGATCGGCTGGCTACGGAAGGCGATAAATGATAGATATCCAAATCACAAAGGTCGGAATTGTTTCTTGCAGCGGTGAGGGAATACCCGAGGGAACATTATGTCGCTTAGCCTGCCGTAAGGTTCTCGATGAACTGAGGCCCGGGGAGACTGTCACCATTTGTCTGCCGTTGTTTATCGCAGGGGGTGAGGAGGAGCGGACCTTTGCCTCTCGATATCCCACTATTACAGTGGACGGCTGTGAGAAATTGTGTGCTGCTAAGGCTACTGAAATGCTTTCAGGTAAGCTCAGTAAATCGATACTCATTCCCGAAGTTTTGAAGAAGCGCGGGATTGCCCACCCTGCGAAACTGCGAAATTTCGGGCCGGAAGAAGCACCTGCTGTTCAGGCGGTGGCAGAAGAGATTGCAAAGGCAGTAGACGAGGTTCTAGAAGAAGGATAATTGCATCGCCTTCCATAGAAAGGAGCGAATATGGTGGTTTATAAAAACAAAGTGGAATGGCGTGGTGGACATGAGGGATACACATGGTGCCAAAACGGTGTGGAGATGAAGTTTTCCGCTCCACCGAGCCTTCACGGCATGCCCAATGTGCTTACCCCTGAGGATGCTTTTGTGGCGGCATCCAACACCTGTTACTTAATGATGGTCATCTGGGCTGCCGAACGCTTCCGGTTGAACTTGGTTTCTCTAGAATGCGAGGCTGAAGGCGAGGTGGAGGAATTCATTGATCGGACTTCGTGGGTTAAGAAGGTGACCCTGTATCCCAAAATTGTAGTCAAAGGCAAGGCTAAGGAACTCGTCCAACGGGCCTTGAATATGGCCTTGAAATACTCCACCATCAACCAATCCCTAAAGTCTGAGATTATCATCAAACCAGACATTGTTATCCAACAGTGAACCTTCATCACGAAAATAAATGATGTCGCTCTTCTGGGAGGTGGCATAATGTCAGTGTCAGCGCCCCAATGGTTGCTCACCGAGGTCCGCCAGGCCAAAGTAGGTAGCGGGACGGAGCAAGTGAAACAGACCAGCAGTCTGTTAGCGCGCTTTAACTTGCATACGGTGTGCAATAGCGCCCGCTGTCCAAACCTTAGAGAATGCTTTTCTCACCACACAGCCACTTTCATGATCTTAGGGGACATCTGCACGCGGGGCTGCACCTTCTGTGCCCTGAAACGCGGGCGACCTCAATCGCCGGTTGAAGACGAGCCAGAACGGCTTGCTCAAGCAGTGAATGAATTGGATCTCCGCCACGTGGTCATTACCTCTCCAACACGAGATGATCTTTCAGATGGCGGCGCAGGTCACTATGCCCGGGTAGCAGAAACCTTACGGGAACGCTGTCGTGGAGTCAAGGTAGAACTGTTGGTGCCTGATTTTAAAGGCTCAGCTGAGGCATTGGCTACCGTAATGGCTTCTCAGCCGGACATCCTAGCCCACAATCTGGAAACAATCCCCCGGCTTTATCCAAGAATACGACAAGGCGCTAATTACTGGGTATCTCTTGAAATTATCCACAAAGCCAGAGAAATGTTTCCCGAGGTCATCATCAAGTCCGGGATAATGCTCGGTTTGGGAGAAGAATTTGAAGAAGTTAAGTCAGTGCTGGAAGACCTGCGACGGGTCGGCTGTAACATGCTTACGCTTGGTCAGTATCTAGCTCCCTCACTCCGCCATATCCCGGTGGCTCGCTACGTGAAACCGGAGGAGTTTGAGTTCTGGCACCGAAAGGCTGTGAATCTAGGTTTTGAAAGTGTGGCTGCTGGATCACTGGTGCGGAGTTCATACCGCGCAAGCCACTATTTAAAATTATATTTGGCTGGTGGATTGTAAATTTGATTAAGGATGATTATGTGGTTTGTTTCATGAATCATTAAGTTACTATAGTATCACCAAATGTTAACAAACGTACTCCAATACGTTTTAATTTTAAAATCAAAACCTCGCCTCTAGGTAGTTCCAATATTTTTTTCTTCATCCTCCTTGCGTATTCTTTACTATCTTCACAACTAATGTGTGCGATGGAGGGATTTGCAAGTATTTCAAAATCATCGTAGAGAGAATCAATTTTATCTATAAGGGTATTTATTAAAGCAGTAAGCTTTTCGTTGTTCATCTTTGAACGTATATCTTCTTCTAATTGTAAGTGTTTGGGGAATTTGATTTCAGAATCAATGAGAGATTTCATATCCTCTTTGGATAGTGATTTTGTAGTAACTTTATCAGTTACTTCTTTGGTATCAGCTTGGGTGAGAAGGGACTTTTTGCTTTGTTTAGTAATCTTTTTTTGAGCACGGTTTTTCTTCATAACAACCTCTCTATCTTTAAAATACCTTGTTTCGTTAGTTCACCTAGGTTCTTCTTTAGCTATGGGCATAGTTTTCGAAAAAAAGATGTTTAATATTCAATTTTATACTTCTTGTAATACCACAGAACAGTCTGTAGGTAAAGGAGAAGGTATGGGAATTTTTTAACTTATTTTCATATATTTATATATAAGAAAAAATATTAAATTTATCATTATATATTTACTTGACATCAATAAGTAATTTTGATATTTTACTTATGCTTAAAAGTGCATATATGCATATTATTGAGAAGTACAATGGAAGAATTTGTCAAATTTTTCAAAGCATTATCTGATAAGACTCGTCTGAAAATAGTCTGGTTATTGAGCAAGGCAGATTCTAGTCTCTGTGTATGCGAAATTATTGACTCGCTCAATGAGAGTCAATATAACGTCTCACGACATCTTAGAGCCCTTACAAACGCTGGGTTGCTTAGAGAAAAGAAAGAAGGGAGGTGGGTTTATTATTCTCTGATAAGCCCGATCAATCAGTTTCATGAACTCATTCTGCAGGCAGTAGCAACCCTTCCCGAAGAGCTCTTTGCCATGGAGAGTGAGAGATTAAAGAAGAGAATATCTCTGAGAAAAAACGGAAGATGTGTTGCCGGAATGAAGAGTGAAGAGTGCAACAAAATATAAATAAACTTTAAAAATAAATTACCGAAAAGGAACAAACACAAAACGAGGGAGGAATTATGAAAAAGATGTTGATCTGCCTATTGCTGGGATTTTTTGTGTTAATTGACTATGACATTATCTGGGCTTCGGTACAAAGCGATATCGAACGGGCAAATAAAACCGGGAAGACGGTTTTTCTGGTCGTCACTGAGCCTGGAGTCAAGGAGACCGCTCAGGCTCTTGAAGTTGCCAAAGGAGCCCAAAAATTGGCTCCCGAATCAGCCGTGATTGAGATGAACAGGGCTGACACGGGCAACAGTTATTTTGTTAAACAGTATGGGCTGGCAGGAGCACCAGTACCGTTGATTCTTTTGATAGCATCCAATGGTGTGGTTGCCGGTGGACTGCCCGCAGAAAAGGCGCAGCCTGAAATGCTGGTTAAAATGATTCCATCGCCTAAAAAGGCAGAGGTTCTTCAGGCATTAAGTGAAGGGAAAGCTGTTTTTGTCGTTGGCAGTCGAGAGTCCACGGTGAATCGAAACCAAGTTCTCGACACCTGCAAATCCGCCTGCAATCAGATGAATAATAGAGCTGCGCTCGTTTCTATCGATATGGATGATAAAAAGGAAAACTCATTCCTGACGAAATTAAAAATTAGTATGCTTTCTACGGAGCCTATGACCTCTGTAATTAATCCTCAAGGGCAGGTAACGGCGACCTTAAGTGGTCCAGTCGAGGTTAAGAAAATAATTGAGGCTGCAGCTAAAAAGGCTGGTGGATGCTGTCCTGGTGGTAGCCAAAAAGGGTGTGCATCAAGTAATCAGAAAGGAAAATAGATTATGAGTATATACAGTTTAGTATGGCAGGAGCTTTGGCACCGAAAGTCACAGCTGATTTCGGGCCTTTTGGCTATAACCCTCGGTATTGGGGTTATTGTCGGAATCCGCTCTGTAGCAGTAGTTTCAGAAAAGGCTGTGGCAGTGAATCTTGACAATCTCGGTGCAAACATTCTTGTGCTCCCCCAGGGTGCAAGTGTTGATGACTACTATACAGCAGATATAGATGCACCCACATTTTCTGAGGACTATGTGGAACGTATAGTAACATCCACTTTACCGGGAGTGGATAACCTATCTCCCAAACTGACCAGGCGTGTTAAAATTGGAGAGCAGAATATCGTCTTGACAGGAATTCTTCCCGCAAGTGAGCTAACATCGAAACCAATTTGGCAAACCGCCGGACTTATAGGTAATGATTTGCAAGCCAGCTGTGCTTTAACAAATCCCGTTAATAAGTCCTATGGTTTCGAGGATGAGCGCCTTCAAAGGAAGTCTATTGATTCTTTGAGCTTATATGATTGCCTTGTAGGGTCAACAGCAGCTAAGCGATTAGGACTTGCAGAAGGCAGTAAGGTTAAAATAGAAAGCAGCGAATTTCGTGTTGCCAAAATACTTCCTGAAACCGGAATCGTCGACGATGATCGTATTTTTGCACACCTGCATACCGTTCAGAACCTCTTGGGTACCGGCCGTCAGATAAGTGCTATTGAAATAATGGGGTGTTGCAATGCAATTTCTGAAGGCTTATTGGGTAAGCTCAGAAATATCCTGCCCGATACCCGTATTACAACCATCGGCCAAATAGTTTCTACCCAAATCGAGACCAATCGGTTGATGAACAAGGTGTCACTTATCTTTCTCATTATAATTCTCTTTGTGGGTGGTATTTCCATTGGTAATTTCATGTGGGCAAATGTAAACGAGCGTCGAAAGGAGATTGGCATTCTCCTTATGATTGGTGCCCCCAAATCAAGTGTTTACACAATGTTTCTCTTCAAAGCGACTATTCTGGGACTGGTAGGTGGTGTACTTGGTTATGCGATAGGGACTATAGCCGGAGTGATGCTGGGACCACAACTGGCAGGCATTATTGTTCGCCCTGTTCCCGTTTTACTGGTGTGGTCAATTTTGCTGTCAATGGTAATTGCGATTTTAGGCTCCTTACTACCTGCATATCTAGCAGCGAAAATTGAGCCTTTTACAATTATGCAGGAGGTGTAAAGTGCTGTTACGGGTCGAAAAGATTTCAAAAAAATACCTCCATACAGATGGACCAGTCAACGCTTTGAAAGATATTACATTTGACATAGAAGAAGGCATGTTTGTTACCATAACCGGACCGTCGGGTGCGGGCAAGTCTACCTTATTACTCACCTTGGGAGGTCTCATCCACCCAAGTTCAGGTCGTATATTGTTTAGAGACCAAACGCTATATCCTTCATTCCATAATGGTCTGGCAGGTTTTCGATGTAAGCACGTTGGCTTTGTGATGCAAAATTTTAGTCTCATTCCATACCTTTCTGCGCTGAGAAATGTAATGATTCCTTTATCTCTTCAAAAGATGGATAAGGATGTGCAAAGAAAACGTGCTATTGATCTTTTAGACAGTGTTGGACTTAAGGACAGAATAAATCATCTTCCACGAGAATTATCGGCTGGTCAGCAGCAACGGGTGGCAATTGCCAGGGCGATAGCAAATAACCCATCATTGATACTTGCCGATGAACCTACGGGAAATCTTGATCCCTCACTTGCACAGGAAATTCTGGAGCTGCTCAAGGTACTCAACGCCGAGAGAGGGATTACTGTTATTATGGTAACGCATAGTCCTGCAGCAGCAGCTTTTGGCAAGGTGAGAATACGCCTGGTTGAAGGGCGTCTTGTTCAATAAGAAACGTTTATTTTGTTGTAAGAGGTTAACTAACTTAAACTTAAATAAGGAGGTTTTAAAATGGGTACTGCAAAAAAGGTTTTTTATCTTATCGTTCTAATCTGTTTTTTAGCGTTATCACTGCCGTATCAATGCACCGCCGGGTGAGGATGCAAGGCCGGTTCCGGTAAGGCTTGCTCTCCTGGTCAGGAGGCAAATATACAACAGTATATCAATGTACTACCAAGTACTCAGGTGATGCTAAAAGGATATGCAGGAGACAAAATTAAGGTGAAATTAACTATTACCTCGCTTGAAGCACAACCTCTTAAGATAACGGATATCACCTCCACTATTAAGGATAAAATAAAATATAAGCTTAAAACCATAGAAAAAGGGAAAGGATATAACTTGGAGATTAAGACTTCCTCAGGCATAAAAGAGTCGTTTCAGGGAAAGGTAGTGCTCAAGACCAATAGTCAGAAGAAACCCGAACTTGAAATTTTTGTAGTAGGTACATTGGAGAAGGAGATAACGGCAGCACCTGAATACCTTTATTTCGGCGTTATAGATACCAGCAAGGATACTATTGATCCCAATAGTCTTGAGAGAACAATAACAGTCAGTAGGGTGAGAGAACATGCCTTAACTATAGAGAAGGTTGAGCCAAGCTCTAATTGGATTACGGCAGAGACGGAGACTAATAAAAAAGGAGAAAAATTTACTCTCATCGTTAAGTTAGATAAAGATAAACTACAGAAGGGGCACTTTAGAGAACAAGTTAAAATTTATACACACTATGATAAAATATCTGAAGTGGTTACTATCATGCTCGAAGGTAAAGTCATCTAAAAATTTTTAGCCTGTTCTCCTTTGTATGGTATCTTTTGATCTACCACCATAAACCGTCTGAACAGTTTTTATAAAATTGCTACTCAATGCTCTACTGTGGGGTAATCCACCAATGATCAATTTACAGTGTCCGACTAGGAGGAGTTTTTAATTAATTTTTTCTAAATCTATTTTTGAACAAGGGTGAGCTGGGAGGTAATTACCAATGGATAATGAAGAAAAAAAGAAGGTGGTGAGAGAAGGCTATGCCAAAATTGCGCAACAAGGTAGTTCTTGTTGTCCTCCCCCGCATTCGTGCTGTGGAACCGCCGATGTAACGTGGGACATCAGCAGGAAAATAGGATATTCTGATGAGGAGCTACAATCAGTTCCTGAGGGTGCAAATTTAGGTCTTGGCTGTGGTAATCCCATTGCGCTTGCATCTTTAAAAGAGGGAGAGGCTGTTATCGATCTTGGTTCAGGTGCGGGATTTGATTGCTTTCTTGCTGCTCACAAGGTTGGTAAGAACGGAAGGGTTATCGGTGTGGATATGACACCAGATATGATTGAGAAGGCGAGATGGAATGCCAAGAAGGGTAACTACGAAAATGTAGAGTTTAGACTCGGAGAGCTTGAGCATCTACCAGTTGCTGATAATGCGGTTGATGCGATCATCTCAAACTGTGTGATCAATCTTGTACCAGATAAAATAAGGGTTTTCAATGAAGCGTTCAGGGTTCTTAAGCATGGTGGGCGGCTCATGGTGTCTGATATAGTTTTACTGAAGGAGCTTCCCGATTTCGTCAAGAACTCTGATAAGGCATATATTGGTTGTCTTTCAGGCGCAATAATGAAGGACGAATACCTAACCGCTATAATAACGGCAGGATTTCAAGAAGTCAGGATAGTTGATGAGACGTCTTTTCCTATGGAGTATATGGCGAATAGTCAGATTGCTAATACCATCACTGGGAACTTTAAAATATCGCCTGAAAGAATAGGTGAGGTTGCCGGTTCTGTTATGAGCATAAAAGTTTGTGGGTTCAAACCCAAATAGGCATTTTTTAAAAAAGTTGTTAGATCAGTAGGAGGGAATAAAATAATCTAGTCATAAACGATTACCATCTTTTTTTTATAAATCTAAGGATTGTTTCCTCTCTTGACAGTTGTTTACTATAAGATATATAAGCATTCCTAAAAATGTTAAGCAAATCTCTTTTTCTCCTTCTTCAAAAACCTAAAATTCCTTTTCGTCAACCTCCTCAAATCCCCTTCAAGCCCTTTCATCTGTTCAAAGAGGTCTTTGATTTTGGATTCTATGCTGAGAGATTCTTTTAAACATCGTACTGCCTCATTTGGATTATTATTTCTGAGATTCTGGACAGCATAGTTAATGCACTGATTAAATTTTTTTGTATGCTGGAGGATTTGTTTTTCCATTCTCTCAATTACTTCCTCAACCTCTCTCTTTTTCTCCTCAGCCTCGATTTCCTTTTTCTTCAATCTCTTTTGTTCACTCCCTTGCGCAGTACCATACTCTGCTTTTAAAGTGGTGTAGAACTCATTATCGAACCGCCCAATCTTATCCATGATTTTATTGATGTAGTTGAAATAAACCATTGCATAGTGCTCTTTGTCTCTAATCTTAACCAGATGATTTGATACCTCTCTAATAGCGTGTGGTGTGGTGCCGTACTCCTCGATCAGCTTAATCATCTCAGTGATAGCTTCTATCATCTCATTGCTGTCTTTTATCTCCTTCTTCGTGGACTTAATCAGCTTCGATTTGATTATATCTCCTTCTTCTTTATCCTCAGTTATTTCTTTGTCAAAGTTTTCAGTAGATGTTTTTGGATTAAGATTTGTTGGAATTTTTGAGATGCCGGAGGATATTGACCTTAATGAATTGCGTGAGAAAAAAGAAAAGATCAGCTTGATTAATGCTATCAGGAAACCAAGTCCCAGAATGCCATTTATAAATGGAGCTATACTTGCAATCCAGTCAAAGATATTTGGTGCAACCAATCTTAAAGAGAGGTAGTCAATAAGATATGCGAGGCAGAGAGAGTTTGTGTGGTTAAAACCTAAAGAGAGGAGTAGGCCATAAAGGACAAAGCCGACAAGCAAAAGGATGATGCCTACTGCTAATGGCCCAAAGGAACGTAATGAGAAGTTTAAAGAGTTCTCCATCAGCAGAAATGCAGTAGAAAGTGCTAGCCCAACCCCTATTATTATTGCCTTACCCCCTCTTCCTTCAAACCTCTTTCCAAGAGTAATCTTAGCAACTCCAAAGAAGATAAGGAAGGCTATTACCGCGTCTATTATGAAAGAGTAATTATTATAGAGAGAACTGATGTCCAGATACTCAAATGGCTTCAAGAGTTCTTCAAGGGTGAAGGCTGCCATGCTTCTTTCTTGAGTTTATGAAGTATTTAAAGGTTTCGGATGAGTTTTTTACATGGTTTCTCTGTTCTTTTGCCTGTGTTTTCCACCGGACATTTTCTCTCTCCATGAAAGATTCTTCTGCACCGGACATTTTCTCACTTCATTGAAGATCTTCTGCACCGGACATTTTCTAGACAGGAAATCTTCTTCAGTTACCTCCACATGTTCGACAGGAAACAGAAGAATTTTACTAACTATTTCATTGCTCGCCCAAAACGAAAAGTTTTTATATAAGTGTGTTTTATTGATAGTAAAAAAATAAGAAAAAGAAATCCTACAGCCCATAACGTAGGATTTCTTTGAAGTATTTAAATGTTTCGGTTTTGAACTAGAAGGAGCTATCCAAAATGAATATCTGCAATTTTATCTATGATACTTACCGAGATTTCTGGAGCAAGACACAAAGTATGAACAGTATGACAAAGTGTATGCACACACCACTAAATTGTGTTCATACAAAGTGTCATACTCCAAAAATCAATGATGGCAGTGTAAAAAATTCTAAAAGTAATCTTTTTAGTATTTAAAGGTATCGTTTATTTTTTACACTGAAAAGTAAACACATAGTTTGTGCTAAATGCAAGGCTGTGAAGCAAGCGATTTTGTCCGGATTTTAGAGAAGGTATGCACACAAGGTACACTCGGTAAGACAAAAAGTATGAACACATTTTGGGAGGTAAAAAAATGAGAATAAAACCAAGAATAACCGTTACCCTGAGTAGGGAGGAACTCAGGATTATTGAGAGGTATGGTATGAGAAATAAAAGTATGTGGATTGGAGAGAGGGTCAGAGAATGGTATGTTACCAATGTTGATGAACTCGAAAGGATGAGGAATATACTCAGGTGGAAACAGTTGGAAAAGATATCGCTAGAGGATGAGATGAGTGTTATAGCCCAGGTCAAAGAGAAGTTAGAAGCGGGTAGAATATCTCAGACAAAATCTATAATCCACAGTCCTTACAAAAAGAAAAGGTAATGGTTCCCGCACCCTCCTTAACAAAAGAAAAAATATTGCGTTATGCGTTGGCGACTGCTTTATGATGACATTGACAGTAACCTTTCTTCCTAAAAATGAATTTAATCACATAGTAGACTATAAGCCCAACCAAGAATCCATAAGCCATATTAGTGAGGATTGAAACAAGAAGGGTAGCACTCATAGGAGCCAGGTCCTTGTTCAAACGGATATCCCTGGAGAATTTAGCAAGTTCTATCCCAACCAGAAACATCATTGCTCCTATAATGGCTGTGGGAAAGGCAGTAAACAAAGTTGCAATTGAAGCGGAAAGAAACAAACCCATCGAAATTTCAATCACCCCTTCAATAATGTTCGTCCCCCCTGTCCGAGCACCAAAGTAATATTGCCCAGCCAGACCACCAGCACCATGACACAAAGGCATACCACCGAAGAAAGGAAGGATTAGATTCATTAATCCCATATTTAAAGAGAGTCTTTTCTCACTTACAGGTCTATTCGGCCAATACGTTTTAATCAATGCTGAAGTAGCAATAACCGCATTGGTAGCCGTAAGCGGAATTTGAGCAAAACCTGCCAATACTAACGCCTGCCAAACTTCCTCAAGGCGAAAACTTGTAAACAGTGTAAAACTAAGGCTAGGTGGATTCACTTGTTGAAACTGCCCTTTCACAAACAGAATCAATGCACCAAGAACAATGAGCACAAGAGCAGCAGGAGCATAGCGATTTTGACGTAATACCAGAACAACTATGATGGAAACAATGCCTAGTAACCACCATGTTGAAAGCATCTTGAATGCCTCTATAGCTAAGAGCACACCGAGTGCACCCTGGATTCCACGTATAACAGAAATAGGTGTAATTCGAGCAATCCAACTCATTACCCCAGTGACTGCGAAGAGGAGCCATACGATGCCCATCGCGAATCCAGATGCATAGATCATAGATGGTGTCCAATGCTGGGCAATGGCAACTACAGCAAGTACTTTCATTGGTTCGATAGGCATAGGAAGTCTGTACACAACACCGGTAACAATGTTTGCCAGACCCATCATTACAAGTAAACCGGACGGATTGAGACCGCAGACGACGATATAACCGATAGCCAACGGAAGGAGTGTTCCGAAGTCACCCATAGATCCAGCCAACTCTCTTAGATTGAACTCAAAAGACCTTATTTTCATTTCATTGTAACAATAACGGTTTGAAGGTGATTTCAATATAGAACAACCTTTTCTTTAAAGGAATTATCAGTTTTCTAAAAGCAAAAGTAAAGAAAAATGCCATCCTACGCATACTAACAAAATTTCTCTAGATTTATTTTTTGCCTAAGGCACTAGCAATTGACCTCCTCTTTTTCAAACAAAGAGTAGGTCAAGATGATAGACATAGAGCAGGCCAAGGACTTATACCTGAACAAAGGCATGAGCCTTGGTGAAGTAGCTCAGCTCTTGGGAACACATTACGAAGCAGTAAGGCAAACGCTTCATTCTATAGGCATAGTAAGGACAAAAAAGGTCTATGTTAATCTAAGCCAGCTTAAATTTTTGTGGGAGAGCGACAATTACACCATTGCAGAGCTGGCTAAGCATTTTAATGTGAGTATCCCTACCATCAAGCGAAGGCTAAGAACAATAAAAGCAAGGCACAGGTATGCATGGAATTACAGCCATGAAAATCCACTCAATCAGAGGATTATAAATCTTTATGCGAATGGTCATCTGAGTACAATGGAAATAGGAAAGTTAGTGCACCTGAGTGAAGAAACAGTGCGAAGAAGATTGCATAGGCTCAATGTTACGCTAAGGGACAGATCCTTCAAAAACCTTGCCAGAGTCCACCCTAAATCATTTGACAGAAAGCATAAAGAGTATCAGATAGTAGATGCTCAGGAGCTGAATGATAGGATTAAACAGCTTTATCTCTCAGGCAACAAAAAGCTTAAGACCATTGCCCAGATTGTAAACCTTGACACCAGAACAGTTGCCAGAAGGCTTGATTTTATGGGGTTTAGGAAAAGAAAGAAGGTCTATGAGAAGGATATGGAGCTGGTAAAAAGATGTGTTGACCTCTACAAGGATAAGAAGCTCAGTTCAAACCAAATTGGACAGATAGAAGGGATAAGCGGAAGTAAGGTGATAAAGCTTCTCAGGTTCGCAGGAATTAGACTTAGGCAAAGGACAGGAATAAGCACTGCGGTTAAAAAGAGAGCACTACGGATTTATAAGACTAAAAACCATCTTTATGAATACTTAAGGCAGTGCAGAAGATGTGAAAGGTTATACAGGACAAAATCTCAAGGCAGCAGAATCTGCCCGAAGTGCAGCAGGGGTAATCATAGAGCTTTCATACATAGCCAAATGCCTTCAATAGCAAACAACAACCATCACCCCGCCAACGAGGTGATGGTTTAGATGGGGTGGTTTAAATGGACATAATAGATGACATCATTGGTTTGTTTTATGAGTATGGACGTGCACGTTTCGTTGGAAACGGTGAGTGTGAAGTATATATCGATGATGAAATAGAGCTTAAGAAAAGGCTTGAGAAGCTTCTAAGTGAGAGATGACAAAACGGGTGAATAAGATGAGCCAAAAATCCTTATGCAGCTTTGACCCTGCATTGAAGAAGAAGATGTTCAAGGTGAAGTATCAAAACGGCAATAAAAAGATAATCCACTTTGTTAATGCCTATGACATCTCTGAGGTTAAATGCGAGTATAGAGATTTTAACATTATTGAATTGCGTGAGGTGGTGTAAATGCAAGAAGAGTCTCCTATAAAGGACAAAATATGCAAGCTCTGCGGTGCTCCAAATTGGTATTTTTTGGAATACTGCCATGAGTGCCAAAAGAGGATTATGGAGGAGATAGAATGATAGAAGTTTCAGATGAGGATATTGAGGAAGTAATGAAGGAGTTTAGCATTAAAGACAAGGAGGAGTTTGAAGAGTGGGTAAAGAGTGACATCATAGAGTGGCTTGAAGTAAATGCTAAGTGTTATGTTGAGGATAGAGGAAGTTAAAATGCAAAAGATATTGGTAGAGAAGGATATTGATGATAAAAATGCTGTCAGGCTTAAGATTTCAAAAGGGAGTGCGTTTTATGATTTTCTCATGGAGGGAGAGTTTGATAATGCGGATAAGGAGCTGTATAGGGAGGTGATGGGGATAAGGAGAAGAATGGAGATGTGATGTCCTGGCTACGATTTGATTTTTTAAATGTTGGTGATTTTAGATTGAACGATGCACCTCACTTTTCGGCGCGGTTAGCAACGATAAAGTGCAGGCACTGGTTCTGTGGTTATATTCTCTCAAACCTGACTTCGATTGTCTCACAGAAGGCCCTCATTTCCTGTTCCAACTTCTTCGGCACCGTTTCATCTGCCAAGTTCCGCCAGAAGACACTCTCTCCCTTTGCGAGTTTCGCCAGTCGTTTCTTCAGCTCCTCTGTGCCTACGACTGTGTTTTCCGGCTTTTTGATCTCTTCTGCGGGTTTCAGCCTGTTGGTCCCGACGAGAAGACTGAAATGCCAGTCTTTTCCTTCGGGTTTCCACGAGTACAGTTCCATGCCCTTGAACGCCGGTTTCTCAGCACGATCTGGGTCCGCCATGCAGCCAACGACGAGAGCTATCATCAAGGCGGCTGCTGTTAGTAGTCTGAACCTCATGTTGTCCTCCACAGAACATTATATTTTATGTTGCTATTTTGTTTTTTTTCAAAGACGATAGCATAAAACCACTTCATATCCCTAATTTTATAAATCACAAACCTCTTTCAATGGAAGATATCCTTTTTAATTTGAAAGGGGCGGCTAGCACACTTGAGGTAGGCGCTCCAGTTAAACTGGATTATAGACCTTGTAAGGCATGTCCTGACGCCCTGGATTTCAACTCTCACCAGAATTTGGACTCGTGCTTAACCGCCCCAGATTTTTATTGAATTCTCTGGAGATTATTTATATCACTATTTTAAGCATTTTCAAGAGGAATTGAAGGTAAAAGTCAGGTATCTTATAAGGAGATGACTCAAAGATTTACAACAATGTTATCCCAACATCCCCCTCCATCTGCCTCAAACATACTTTCCCCTCATTCGCCAAAAACAAAACCTCATTAAACACGGCAACCAAAGATAGCCTATTATTTTCAAAAACAGGGAAATTACCAGCCAGTGCTCTAACCGTACAGCACTTTTCCTCTTCAATGACTTTAGGAATCTCGTCATAGATTTTCTTCAGGTCAATGTACTGCATTTCTTTGATGATGTCTTCAGGGATCTCCACTTCAACCCCACAAACATCCTGTTCAAACATATCAAGGATAACGTTGTACAGCTCCGTATTGTCTGAGGAGAATCTTTTTGATCTACTTATATCTATGAGAGGAGGTATCAATGCTTTGCTTTCTTGAGCTTCGGGCAATTCTAATGAAAGCTTTGTTTGAGGATTTCTATGCCTTGAATAGACGTGAAGAGCATTAATAATTTCTTGTAAGTCCTTTTTAAAGTTGAGCACAGTGAACGAGGTAAGACTTTTGTACATAGCCAGCCTCAATTGTAATGCGCAGAGATGAAGCAGAAATCCTAAGTCCATAATATCTTCTCTTGAAGGTTCTTTAGAAAGCACCTCCTTGATTTTTATCAGAAGACTAGCCCCTTTAAATCTGGCATAGCCTTCGTTCTTCTCCAAGAGCAGGTCTATCTTTCGTTCAAATAGAGCAATAAGCTTATCTGTATTACTTTCCATTCTTTAATTCTCCGTTTAATCTTTTGATGACATACTGAGTCACCATTTTCTTATATTCATCCCCGAACACAGAGCCGAGCACCTGCACTATGCCGTATCCATGTATAATGTTCTGTGCAGCTTCTTCTACAGTTAAGCTAAGACAGGTGGTTAAATGCTTTAAATCAACATCAAGGATACTCTGGCAGCTTCTTCCGCGAAAACGCCTTGGTGAAATTCTGATAACTGGCTTTCCATAGATATTTACGGTAGGGACAAGCTCAAGCTCTTTGATAAAATCATAAAAAAGTTGTCTCTCAGTTTTAGGGTCTATAACTCCCTCCTTTTGTACTCTCCTCTCAATCCATTCTCTCCTGAATTTAGCATCGTGTTTAAGACGAGAAACGAAAACATAGATTTGTAAGTTCCGCTGCTTCCATCTTGGTCTTATATACCTCGTGAATTCATCTTGGTTTAAAGTTTTGCTCATTTCCCATAAATACAATGGGAAACTATAAAAATCTTTCGGCTCACGTCGGTGAAATTTCAAAAGAGAAAGCTTTATATATGAGAAGTGACTCATTTATTCCGTTTTTGGGCAAAAGCGGAAGGAATTGAGGTAGAAATGGTCAATGCCAACAAGGTGCCGAAGGTAGAGAAGGTGAGTCGATTGGTGAGGGCTTGCAGGATAGATAAAGAGATTATTATTGTAGAGTCTCTCTTTTATTGTGCGCTGAGGAACAAGGAATTAGTGCTTTTAAAGGTTGGTGACTTTGATTTTGAGTTGAATAAGGTCTACATAAGGAAAGAGACTGCAAAGTATGAGAGCAAAGGTTTTGTTCCGTTAAATTTAATCTATGCTGGCCATGTAAGAGAATTTATTTTTGAGCATGGACTAGATGAAGAGGATTATCTATTGAATTATTCAAAAGAGAGAAAGCGTTATTCCACTCGAAGGATACGGGCAGTCGTTAATGAGATAGCAAAGCGAGCAGGTCTTAACAATATCTATCCCCACATGCTTCGCCATGCCCGTGCCAGATGGCTTTTATATAATGGATACAGTATGGATTATGTGAAACGGTTTCTAAGACATAAAAAGATATCTACGACTATTGATGTGTATGGAGAATATGATGATGAGGAGTTTATGAGGAAGTCTAAGGAGGGGGTGCAGGTGGTTTTGTGAAGTTACTTGAGTTGTCAGACATCTAATATGATGTTTTATTTATAAATAATATCTCACAATTTCAATTCTTAATAAATTAATCGTCAAAGTACTCATCAGCAAATTTCTTTTTTAACTCAGCTAATTTTGAACCATGCATAATAATATTGTTTTCATGCCATGTTCTTGGTTCATATTGCCATGTTTCTAATTTTTGTATACTTTCTTCTGCATCCTTAATTTTTTTCTTATGATATTGAATTTCTTCCGTAATATTTTCTAATTTTCTTTGATGAGAAAGACATTCCATAATATCTTTCGTATTCATTATTTAATTACCTCCTTTTTAAAAATTTATTATGCAATATTAAACACTATTCTAAAATATTGTCAACAAAAAGATAACACAAAATATACCTATTACACTACCAACATTGATGTTTACGGAGAGTATGATGATGAGGAATTTAGAAGAAGACGAAGGAGGAGGTGCAGCCGGTTTTGTAAAGTCTTATAAAAGAGGAGTTTATTTCAATATTAGGTAGAATCTAAATTCCGAGTTTAAGATAAACTTCGTTAAGCTGAAACTGTGCCAAGAGAAAATCTGGTTGAATTTTAATTGCTTCTTTTAAAACAACGATTGCTTCATTAAATTTTTCAGTTTTGAAGTAAGCTTCGCCCAAATAGTAATATGCCTCAAAATAATCAGGCTTTATTTTAATTGCCTCATTGAAAGGTTCAATAGCTTTTTGAAACTGGTTAAGTTTTAAATAAGCTTCGCCCAGACAATAGTGAGCTAAGTCAAATTTAGGATTTAATTTAATTTCCTTACTGAAAGCATCAACAGCTTTCTGATAACGTTCAAGACTAAAATAACTATGACCCAGCCCAAAGTAAGCCTTAGGATAATCTGACTCAACTCTTATTACTTGTTTGTAGGCATCGACAGCTTCTTTGTATTGTTTTAGTTCAAAGTAAGCTCTTCCTAGATTAAAGTACACATTGGTATAATCAGGTTTTATTTGGATCGCTTGTTTATAGGACTTAATAGCTTCTTGGTAAAGTTTTAAATCCCAATATGTAAGTCCTTTACTATAATATGCTTCAGCAGAATCCGATTTAATCTTTAAAGCTTTATCGTAAGCTTCTAAAGCTTCCTGGTAACGTTGAAGATCTCTATAAGTTGCACCCAGAAAATAGTAGGCTTCGAAGAGATTAGGTTTAAGCTTGATTAACTGTTTGAAAGAATTAAGTGCCTTATGGAATTTACCTAATTTTAAATATACTGAGCCAAGTCCAAAATGTGCAACATCATCTTTAGGCTCTATGTTAACAGCATTTTTGAAGGCTTTAATAGCTTTATGATATTGATTACACCTATCATAAGTTAAACCTAGGTAATGGTATGCTTCAAAAAGATTTGGATTTATTTGAATTGCCTTTTTATAAGCCTTGGTGGCTTCTAGGTAACTGGTAAGTGTATAATAAACTCCCCCCAGGGCCAAATATGCACTGCTGTCATTAGGGTTAAGTTTAATTATACTCTTCCAGGCTTCAACTGCTTCTTGATATCGCCCAAGATGAATATAGGTTGTACCAAGTTTCCTGTATGCTTCGATATGATCTGATTTAAGCTTAATGGCTTTTTTTAAAGCTTTTATTGCTTCATGGTGTTGACATTGGGAAGCATAACATAAACCAAGATTGTAGTATGTTAAGGCACCAGGTTTTATTTTGATTGATTGTTTGTAGGCTTCGACTGACTCTTGATAGAGTTTAAGGTAGACATAAATATCTCCTAGATTGCTGTATGCTTCAGCGTAATTTGGTTTCATGGCTATTGCTTTTTTATAGTATTCTATTGCTTCTTGGCAGTAGCGCAGTTTACTATAAACCAAGCCAAGGTTATAATATAAGCCGGCATAATCTGGACAAAACCGGATAGCATTCTTATATGCTTCTACAGCTTTTTGGTACTGCCCAAGCTGGTAATAAGCTTCGCCCAATCCAACGTAGGCCATATCGGCATCAGGATCTATTTTTACTAACCGCTCATAGGACTGGATTGCTTCATTGTATCGGGCAATCTTTAGATAAATATTGCCTAGTTGATAGAGTGCCTCAGCATAATCTGGATTTAACTTCACTGCCTTTTTGTAACTTTTTATAGCTTCTTGATAATTTCCCATTTTTAAATAAGCCATGCCTAAATCATAATTTGTTTTTGCATTATTAGGTGTTGTGTTTACTCTCTTTGATAGATTTTTACTTTTTTTTCTTATGGCATCGTCTGGATATTTGTTTTTAGCAGAAGAGAGTAAATATTCAGGGCATGGGTCAATTTTACCCTTAGCAGGTTTTTTACGCTTAGGAATTTTCTTTTTAGCCATAATATTTTTACTTTTTCGCCTTTTCAATTAGACCTAAAACTCATTACCACAGTGTTTGATATTATTCCATTATTTTATCGCATAACAATTTTTATTGAACTGTAACAGACAATGAGGTCCCATTTAAAACAATGCTATAGTCCAATTTACTCCTCATATACCACTTATCCAATTCACCTTTGGTACTTCTCACCCAGCTATTAAAAGGTATTTTCACATGATGGGAACTTCCACCTTTTATTTTGATCGGATTTAAAAGATTGAATGAACAAGAGGCATGTTTGCTATTATCAACACGGGCAATGTAGTAGTTGATGAAAGAAGCGTTTTTATATTCTGCATTAATAGAAACTTCATATTGTTCAAACACCGCATCAACGTCATTGCTCTCTTTTAGCTCAAAGACGAAGCAGTTATCCCTAACTTCCAGAGGAGAGACACTGATTACAGGCATAGGCAAAACTGAAGAGAAATTAAACATAAGGTTTGTGTCCACTCCTTCAATATCAACCCAGGCTTTAATCTTATTGCTGGGATACTCATTACTAACATTCACATCGCATTGGACAATACCATCAGAATAAGAATATGTGAGTGGGGTGATAAAACCGTTACCTTCTGTGAGCTGAAATCTTACAGGAATTTCAGATACAGGTTCACCATTATAGAATACCTTGCAGCTTATGAAATGTCTGTCCCTCTGGTTATAGTTGGATACCGCCTTTAGCGTTATCCTAGACAACATATTATCAATGTTACTTCTTGCCAAAGCCTTCTTTAAGTCTTTCTCTTTATATAGATACTCAGCCTGCCTGAGAGCCATATTATAATTATTCAAGGCATCTATAATCTTTCCTTGTGACTCATAAGCGTTGCCTTTCTCAATGAATAATTCATACTTTGATAACCGCTTTTCATTTTCCTCTTCAATCAATCTTCTGGCTTGAATTATTTTAGACTGCGGGAAATAAACAAGAGTGTAAACCATATATTTTCCCTTAACCTTCTTATAATAGGAATCCTTGACCATAACATCAGCAAGTATACCTGCTGTGCTGTAAGAAAATTTATCTGTAACAGAGACATTAATCTGGTTATTGTTTGAATAAGCCAGTTTCTCAAATTCAAGCTGATACTCTGCACCAATCTGGAGAAAGATTTGTTTCACTGCATTTTGGATGGAATCTTCTCTTGCTTTGGCTAGTTCATTATATTCAACACTTATGCCAAGGTAATGCTCAGGGGGAATTTGCTCTATAAACACTGGCCTTTGAGACAAAGGAGGAGGGAACTGCTGAGGAAACAACAATCTCAGCAGCAACCCTCCCACTAATGATATAGCAGCACTCTTAAACACTAGGTGTGCTCCTCTCTTAATCTGTCTAAAAGCTCCTCTGCCTTCTTCTTTGCCTCTTCATTCTTTTCCTGCTGATACTTATTTATCAACCTTTGCGCTGCATCAATCTTTGCCTTGAGATAATCAGCAGAAGAGATTGAGCACAGAGTCCAGATGTTGTAGTGAGGTTTATACTCGGTGTTATACAGAACTTTCTCATAATAGATTTCCTTCTGTTTAATCCCAGAGACATACAGGCTATCAGAGAGAAACGCTATGCCGTCAGACACCCACTTCCCAATTAAATCCTGAGACATGTTTGAGCCCTCTGCAAACTTAGTGAACTCAGTTCCAACCTTGATCTGAATAGACACAATCCCGTTTTTGATTGCTTCAGCTCTGGCTTCAGAAGTCCCCAACGCATAATCTGCAACATCAGCTACCCCACCTGAGAATTCATATCCATCATCAACTTCTTTAAAGGTTTTAAACACCCACTCCGGCTTTGAGGAATCTTTTGAAGTCTCCATTATCTCTTCTTTGAAGACCTCCTTATGCTTGGCAACACACCCTATCAGCAATGAACAAACCACTAAAACGATACACAGTTTACTCATAGAATCACCCCCCTTCTGTTTTAGATTGACGAAAAAAAATTTTTACTATATATTTATTTTTAGTGTGTGCATGCATGACATATACCACAGAACAGTCTATGGGTGAAGGATAACTACATAAAAGGGATAGCATTTTTATCTAATAAGTTGACTTGGTTTGCTGATATTTAGAAGAGTATAAACCGTAAAAATCAATTTTGACTAAAAGGAAGGCCTTTATTGACAAATCTACGAGGTTGTCAAGTTTTTAGTTGAAATTGGTTAGTGGCTCCCATTCTCTTTTCTAGTCATCCAGGTGGTTGATTTAAAAATTATTCACCGCATTCAAAAATCGGCTTT
>Ga0315285_10002114_pt1 | contig 20752 bp, 19 predicted proteins | sample YL17G09_36_MG_FD_203698 | JGI IMG/M metagenome (GOLD analysis project Ga0315285, IMG submission 203698) | Sediment microbial communities from Yellowstone Lake, YNP, Wyoming, USA - YL17G09_36 | ecosystem: Environmental > Aquatic > Freshwater > Lake > Sediment | place: USA: Wyoming | collected...
GTAAACGTCCGTATGAGAGCCCCTTCATCTGCCGAATCATTCCATGAACGGGAAAAGTATGTGTATTCATGGTCCCTGACTGCCACACTGCCAATACCCATTCCTTCGCCGGTCAGGTTCTGATCGTCGAAAAAAACAAGGAGACCCCGTGCAAGGCCCTGGCTGATACCCTCCCCCAGGTAATGTCCGTCAGGTATGACGCGGATCCCGTTCATGAAATACAACTCTGTGAACATGGGACAGTGTGGATTAAATACCCTCCCCGCGCGATAATGTCTCGGCCATCCCTGTTGTCTGGTTATTGATACAACCTCACCGCGGGGGATCTCACTACACTCCTGGAGCTACCGCATTGGGAACGATGGTTCACACCCAAACGTGCACGTGAGCGTATACGGCGCCCCGTAGCATTGTATATTCTCCCAAGATCCCCCTGAATACCAGATGAGAGGAATTTTATGTACTGTACAGGAATGAAGACCTTGATGATTGACCATCGGGCGATATTCTGCACGGCCCCGTCGTGTGGTCACCCGCTGCATCGGGTTTGACCCGTGCCGGTACGATGGGTCAAAGATCCCTTCACCGGTAGTCGTGAACCTGAAAACCTGTGCTGACTGCATACCCGTCTGTCCGGAATGGGAGGGTCGTGAAGGCAGGTGGTTGATCGTATCGGGGCAGATGAACAGGAAAAAGAAGCGGAAGAAAGCACGCCACAAACCTATTCTGGATATGGCAGCGAACAATTCTCCTGCAGGAATCCTGACGGATGCGGGCAACCACAACCAGCCCGCAGATATCCATTTGGAATTCGGGAACATGCACTCCCATGAGTCTGGTGATTGCGTTTATCGGGGCAGAGGGCGCGGCCATGGCCGGTGATATGCGGGAGATCATCACCCGGGGGGATGAACGTTCAACACAGACCCTTGAGGATGAGCTCTACAACGGCAGGATCGTCACCGACGCAGACCTGAACAAAAGGGCAGACGACCTTGGGATCTTCCTCTCCATCCGCGACGACAAGCGGAAAGTGACAGCGCGGGACGGTGTCCTTGTCGGCGAGGTGAGCGAGAGCGAGGGGGGCGTGGTGAAGAAAAGAAGGCTGTATGCGACCGGCGGTGAGTATGCCCTTGCGGAGGTCACGGGTTCCGGAATCCGAATGAGTGGTTCGGGGAAAGCATCCAACTTTGTGGTGCTGGGAAACCAGATCACACAAGAGGTGGCCCGCGCCTGCATCAGGGAGCACTGGAACAACGGCACCACCCACGATGCAATCCGGGTCATCATGCTCGCGATGGAGCGGGCATCGGCCACCACCGCATCCGTCAGCGCATTATACACCCTGGTCCAGACTCCTGCAACGGCCAGCCTCTCTGCGGTCATCGAACGGGACGGCAGGGATTAACGTGGACATTCCTCCACGCTTTACCGGAATTCAGAACAACATGCTCCCGGTGCTGATTTTGATAGCCCGGGTCATTTATTCCGGGGGGTTGCGTTAACCTGACAACTGTTGTACCATTGGGTGGATGTTCTTATCTCAAAAATCCCGGCAATCCGGATAAAACCTGCGGTATCCCTGATGAAAAAACCATCAGTGCAGTCCGGGATAAATTCTCTGTTCTTGGTGAAGCGGTAAAAAATATTCCAGATGACATCCGCCGGAAATATCCGGCTATCGCAAAGATATGGCAGGAATGAGGGATATCCTGACGCATGCCTAGTATCGAACAGACACAAATCCTCTCTCTACCGCCAGTGTGAAACGTATTCCTGTATCTGTGTAAAAAAACCATAATGCAAAATTTTATCTATTATTTTGTATTACAATACTAAACAACAGAGTATGACGGTAAAGGATGCAGTCCTCCAGCAGAAGAGAGAGCTCGATCTCCGGATAAAGGAGCGTTACATACCGCGTGATGTCGTCATCCGGGATACGGAGAGTTCGCTCGTCAAAATAGTGATCGGTCCGCGGAGAGCGGGAAAATCGTTTTTTGTCACACGGTACCTGATGGAGAACGGGCTGTTCGGGTATGTGAATTTTGACGACGAACAACTCACCGGCCCACAGAAAATTCCGGATCTCCTGGCCGCGGTAAAAGACCTGTACGGGGGGACGAGGACCTTGCTGCTTGATGAAGTGCAGAATATACCAAAATGGGAACTTGTCGCAAACCGGCTTGCACGACAGGGCTACAACCTCTATATTACCGGGAGCAATGCCCACCTGCTCAGTAAAGAACTCGCAACACACCTCACCGGACGGCACACCGTTACCACCATTTTTCCGTTCTCGTTTGAAGAATATCTGCGGATAAACGGGGGAGAATATACCGAAAGCGAATACCGGGGATGCCTTGAAGACTATTCCCTCAAAGGGGGCTTCCCCGAACCGCTGATGACAACCATCGACCGGAAAGATTACCTTATCCGGCTTTTTGACGCAGTGGTGTATAAAGATATCATACGGAGGTACCAGGTCCGTTCCTCTTCCGGATTAGGTGACCTTGCGCAGTATCTCTGTTCCAACGTCTCGCATGAATATTCTCTCCATGGTCTCTCACGAGTGACCGGATGCCGGAGTGATCGTACCGTAGGCAAATACCTCAAGTACCTTGAGGAAGCGTTCCTTTTTTTTTCTGTTCCAAGGTTCTCCTATACAGTGAAAACCCAGGTATCGGCAAATAAAAAAATATATTGCATTGATAACGGGTTTGTTACCGCAAAAGGGTTCCGGTTTTCAGAAAACCGGGGGAGTCTTTTTGAAAACCTTGTGGCAGTTAGTCTGAGGCAGCGTGAACTCCGTGGTGAACTGAATCTTTTTTACTGGAAAAACACGCAACAGGAGGAAGTTGATTTTGTTGTACAGCGCAACGGCCGTGTCACCGAACTTATCCAGGTCTGCACCGATATCCGTAACGAAAAGACACTGCGCCGTGAGGTGCACGCACTCTTAAAAGCCGGTCATGACACAAACTGCAAAAGACTCCTGGTCTTATCCATGGATGAGGAGAGAGAAAGCAGGGAAGAATGGTTTGGCATACGGGGTATCATCCGGTTCATCCCGCTCTGGAAATGGCTCTTATTAAGGAAGTGACCTCTCCCCTCCAGATCCATACCCTCTCCTCAATTTTTTTTGAGTGATTATAATCCGGCAAAAGCATGGATTTATATCAGAGTGTAGTACTCTGCGCCCGATGGAAGATCTCTTTAGATATTTTTTTTCGGACCAGATTTGATAAGAATCCAATGGATTCTTCGACTGGTATTAACGCAGCCTTGCCCTGCTTTTTAAAAAATCAGGACATCGGAGAAAATTAAAAAAAAATTGCCTGTATGCCTGTTTGCTCTTGTGAGACACGCCGGATCATATCCGGCGCGGAGAACCAATACCGTATCCTGCCAACTTCAGGATGACCGATCATCCGTGTGCTGACATTACAGACACAGTTCATATAGTTTTCCGCTATCTGACGTCAATTTGGGCAGGTTCAAAACGCCCTATCAACCGGATAAAAACGTATCCGGAATTTTAAGGCAGGATGACGGAAACCCACAATACCCATACCTTGTTTGACATTGAACCTACTGCTTTTTTAAAAAAATGGGAGGGGGTACTGCTGCCCGGGCACGTATTCCGGGCTGTACCGGAGGAGAGGGCGCCCGTTGCCGGGGATATTTTCAGGATCCCCGCTCTCCCCTGCGTTCGGCATAGGAGATCTCGCTGCTCTTTTTGGGGCGGGCGCTCTCTTTGGAATTGTCCTCCTTTGATACATCACCGTCGGGGATGAACTCGATATCGTGATCCCCGCCTGCACCTCTACGGTCACCGGCCGGGGTGTGCCGCTGCCCGGTGAATGCAAACCTGCTGCGGGCCATGAGGGGGGCTCCGTCCCGGCGCCCGGTGCCGGCAGGAGCCATGCGGGGTTCTGCCTCCGCCTCGCCTTCGAGTCGTTCGGTGAACATCAGGAACTGCAAAAAAGCCTCCGGTTCACGGAACACCGACGTGTCAATCCTCTCTGTCACCATGGTCCGGTCCACCGTCCCGAACCACCCGCCCGTCCGCACCGTGATGGCGTCGCGGGAATCCTCGAAAACGTAGACCCGTTCGATCTCGCCGTGGCGCCCCCACGCGGTCTCCGAGATCCCGTTCTCCTCAAAGGTGAAGATCTTGCCGACTGCCCCATACTGCCCGCCCTCACGGACCGCGATCTGCCGCCCGCCGTTCTCGTACCTGAATGTCCGGGGCCGCTGCCCGAACGCGAATGTCTCTTCGAGCATCCCGTACCGGTCGAAAATGAACCGTCGCAGGACCTTCTCCGGCCGGGCCGGGTCGCGCTCTGTCATCATGTCCGACGCATGGTCGAAGAGATAGAGCCGTCGCAGGTTTTTTCCTGCATCAAGCACCCGCACCCCGCTGCTTCCGTACTCGTAGAACCGGACGACCGCCCCCTGCCGGGTCCCGGCATGTTCTGTGATGACTGCATCTGCCATGTCAATGTTCCCCCCGTGTATGCACTGGTTTTCCAGTGTTATTTTCTATTCGGAGAAATACTTTGTTCTCCGATGGCGCTATGGCAGCATTCGTCATGGCGCCCGTTCGCCAGGGATTGTTGACGGTTTTTCCCCCGGTACCATGCTCCGGTGACCTGATCGTTCCTGCCGGTATACAGACAAGAATAACAAAATTGAACACTGAACTGTACAAAAAGAGATAGTACCGGGTGGGTCGCATTGGAATTCGACAACAACGTCCTGATCATCGGGTATGGCGCCGTGGCACGGTGCACGCTCCCCGTGCTCTTAAAGCACGTGAACATACCGTTCGAGAATATCACGATCATCGATTTCGAGGACAAGGCAAAAGAGCTCAAGGCGTGGACAACGCGGGGGATGCGGTTTTTCCAGAGAAAAGTCACGCCCGAAAACCTCACCCAGATCCTCTCCGATTACCTCGAGCCGGGCGGGCTGCTGATTGACCTTGCCTGGAATATCGACTGCTGCGCAATACTGCAGTGGTGCCATGACCATCACGTCCTGTACATGAATACGTCGGTTGAAGTCTGGGACTCTTATGGCGAGCGGTTCACCGCAAGCCCGTACGAGAAGTCCCTGTACCACCGGCAGATGAATCTCCGGGACCTCACAAAGGACTGGAAGAATGCGACCACCTGCATCGTCGACCACGGTGCCAACCCCGGCCTGATCTCGCACTTTGCCAAGCAGGGGATGCTCGATATCGCGAACCAGATGCTCGACGACGGGATCGCACCCGACCCGGAGCGGATGAAGAGGCTTGTGCGGGAGCAGGCGTTTGGTGAGCTTGCGATGGAGGCCGGGGTGAAAGTCATCCACTGCTCGGAGCGCGACACGCAGGTCTCCCGCTCCCCCAAACAGGTCGACGAGTTTGTCGGGACGTGGAGCATCGAGGGGCTGCGCGAGGAGGGGACGGCTCCTGCGGAGATGGGATGGGGCACCCACGAGAAGGAGCTCCCGTACAACGCCCACGTGCCCCCGGTCGGGCCACAGAACCAGATCATGCTTGCCCAGATGGGGATGAACACCTGGGTCAGGTCCTGGGTGCCCCAGCAGGAGATCGTCGGGATGATGATACGGCACGGGGAGGCGTTCGGCATCTCGGACCGCTGGTCGGTTGTACGGGACGGAAAGGTTGTCTACCGGCCGACGATGCACTACGCGTACATGCCGTGCGACGGCACGATCGCATCGCTCTACGAGCTCCGGGGCAGGAACTACGAGCTCCAGCCGAAACTGCGGATCATGACCGACCGGGAGATCATCGGTGGGGTGGACATGCTCGGGGCGCTCCTGATGGGCCACCCGTACAAATCGTGGTGGACGGGGAGCATGCTCAGCATCGAGGAGTCGAGCAAGCTGGCGCCCGGGCAGAACGCAACGACAGCCCAGGTCGCGCTCGGGGTTGTGACAGCCGTGATGTGGATGATCCGGCACCCGCACCAGGGGTTCTGCCTGCCCGATGACCTGCCCCACGAGTTCGTGCTGAAGATTGCACGGCCGTACCTGGGAGAATTTTATTCCGGGCCGTCGGACTGGACACCGTTAAAGAACAGGACGGTCTATTTCCGGGAGAGCAAGGAGAACGATATCGACCCTGCGGATCCCTGGCAATTCAAAAACTTCTTATTCGTGCAATGAGTGAGTTCATGTAATGACAAAAAGTGACGAGGGTGCACCAAAGGAGACAAAAAAGGAGGGGCATGACAACGGCGTCCACCGTCTCGGCAGGGCGGCACGCGACATGTTGCAGAAGCTCGCATCTGAGCACGGGACCCCGATCTTTGTGATCGACCACGACAGGATCCGGCAGAATTACCGTGAGTTCAAGGATCTCCTCCCCTTTATCCAGGTCTACTACGCCGTCAAGGCAAATTCAACCCCTGAGATCCTGCAGACGCTGTACCGGATGGGCTGCAGCTTTGATGTCGCGTCCATGCCCGAGTTCATGATCGTCTATGAAAATATCAAAGATATGCCTGATGCGCAGCGGCAGGACTGGATCTGGGACAAGATCATCTACGCAAATACGATCAAGCCGGTAGAGACCCTGCAGGTGCTCGACCAGTACAAACCGCTTGTCACCTTCGATAACAGCGAGGAACTAAAAAAGATCCGGCAGTACGCCCCCCATGCCGGCCTCGTGCTGCGGATCCGGGTCCCGAACACCGGTTCCATGGTCGAGCTCTCCTCCAAGTTCGGGGCGCACCCGGGCGAGGCCGTCGACCTGATCGCCGCTGCGTTTACAGCAGGGCTTGTGGTGGAAGGCCTGAGCTTTCATGTCGGCAGCCAGTGCACGAACTTCGAGAACTACGTGCAGGCGCTCAACCTCGCCTCAAACATCATCAAGGAGGCGGAGAGCCGAATGGGACAACGGATCAAGATCCTTGACATCGGCGGGGGTTTCCCGGTGAAGTACCACCGCGGGGTCAGGTCTCTAAAGACCCTGACAAAGAGACTGGACGCCGAGATCAAACGGCTCTTCCCGCCCGACATGGAGATCCTTGCCGAGCCCGGGAGGTACCTTGTGGCAAACTCCTGCACGCTGGTTGCCAAGGTGATCGGGAAAGCGTTCCGCGACGGCAAGCCCTGCTACTATATCAACGACGGGATCTACCATACCTATTCGGGGCAGATCTTTGACCACTGCCTGTACCCGGTACTGGCGTTCCGGGAAGGGGAGAAGCAGATCTCCGCGGTCTTTGGGCCCACCTGCGACGCGTTCGACACCATCACGCTCTCCGCAGAACTACCGGAGCTGGAGATCGGCGACCTGGTCTATTCGGAAAATATGGGGGCGTACACGATCGCCTCATCCACCTTCTTCAACGGGTTCCCGCCGGCAAAGATCGTGCATATCAACAAGTGAATTTTTTTGTGGGGGCAATTCGCCGGTTGATTATTGGCCGAAATTGGTATTTGTGGTTTTTTTATGAGAGCTGCTCTCTGATGAGTGAAAAGGGAGGGAGTGTGACACCTTCCGCAGGAATTCCGGTGGTTAGTTTTATATAACGATATCCTCTATCAGAATAGTGTGAAAAACGTCTCCAACTGTAAGAAAACCGAAGCTGGCGTGGCACTGGTCTGGCAGGATGGCAAAAAGGAAAAATGCGAAGTCTTTTCTTTTTCAGAATTGGACGATATGAGGATTAACGTACAGGATTTGATAGAACATCCCGACCTGTACCGGATTGATTTGCAGGAGCACAAAATATATCAGAGCCAGGTGGGTCGAAACGCGTATTAGAAGTCCTGTTCAACACTTCCCCCTCAGTACGATGCATCCGGGTCAGTCTTTTTTCCTGATGTTCTTCTCGTGCACCTGGTCCATTGTATCATCTGATATCTGGATGAGCATGCTGCCACAGGTCGGACACCGCCGGGTTTTATGCACGCTCATCTGCTTATACTCCCTTTTACACACGGGACAGTAATTCATGGCTGGTTCCCCACGACTGCGTCCCCTTTAAAAATCATTCAGCAGCTGTTCCTTTCGGCCCTTTTTTCTTCGGGCTGGTGCCCAGTCCTTGTGCGATAACCAGTATGGCGCAGCAGGTATCAAAAGACCATGCACAGTCCTTTCCAATGCACGGGATTTCAATAAGCATCCCCTCATTATTGACCGCAGACCCGAACTTCAACGGACACATTTTCCTTGATGGCATAAAGAAGAGTTGACTGTACCGTAATGAACCTTTCTTCTCCATAAAAACCCGGGCCAACCCATCATGCTATACACTCAGACCACCAATACTATAAGAACCATAAACGGTTTTGACACTGCGATCGCCCCCACCGGGATGCACCTTTAACGCCGGTCGTTTCACATACCATACAAAACCCTTTTTGCCTGTACGAATCGGTCAAAAAATCAGATTGCATTTTTTATTCCGATCGAAAGAGAACAACGATACAAAGAATGAAACAATGATACAACACTCAATAAAACCTGAGATTATGGGAACGAGAACCGGGTATGTTATCCGGTTCACCTGTCCTGTCTGCTTTAAAGAGAATGCGATCGTCAACAAAACGCCAAGGGACCATTTCAGGGATACACGGGATGCCACGTGTAAACACTGCAGGAAACGTTGCAATGTCCTGACACCGGGGACGAATGTTACACCGGCACTGTCGTATGTGCAGTCGTACTTCGAATGCACAAAATTACAGTAAACCCCGGGCCCCGTCAATCAGTTCGATGGAGTACCGGTGGGGATAATCAACTTTTTTTTTCGCCAGCGTTCCCAGGATGTAAAACCCAAAACGGGTCTCCCTGATCCGGTTGCTGTGTAAAAAATTCAGCATGGCACTGATAGACTGGGAGGCTTTCCCGGACAGGTGATGAAATTTTGCAATATCCCGCGCAGTTACGTCAGCATGCGTGATATTTTTCTTGAGTAAATAATCGCAGATAATGGCTGCACAGTGGTATCGTTGTCTGGAATCTGTCCGCATGTGCGCCATTGTCGCTCCTTTCTCTTTCAGCTTACAGGTATTGGTTGTATCGGAGAATATAGTTGTGTATCATTTTCCAATGTAAGAAAACTAAAAAAAAAAATGACGATCTCTTCTCCATGGTATCATATGCCAAGGCGGTCAGAGAACCTCTGAAAGTGACATACCCGAAGAAATTGTATGATCTCTCCTCGTGTCAGTCAGTGCCCTTTTAAAAGACCATTTCATCAGGTTCTCTCTTTTCAAGGCGCTGTGTCCCGGCAGGCCGGGCAGTTCAGCGCATAGTCCCGGATCCCCTCGTTCCACGGGGTGAAACTGGTGCAGACCCTCGGCTTGGCGCCATGGATCCTGCAGTATGCCTTCCCGTCATCAGCAAAAAAGAAGAACGGGCAGTGCCGGATCTTCCTGCCTTGTATCGAGACCCAGTAGTCGATGCCGGCGATGTGCGGGAGATCTTCAACAGACATATCCAGCCCGTTCTTTTTTCTCCCGTCAACAAACCTGATGCCTACATGCTGCAGGATATCTTTTCGGCCCTGCGTGATCCACGGGATGAGATCTTCGATAATCCCCTTCTGCCCCCACCCCCACTTCTCACAGCACCGTCCGCATTGGAGGCAGTCCTGAGTCGGGGGCATGATGGTCACTCCATGATAATACACCGGATGAGGTGGCAGCCGTTTGTTCCTGACTGATCGTTTTTAGACCGAAGGTTCAATATTCTTGCTGGTCCGGCAGGTATTGGCATCCCTTCTGGATGAGATGCGATGCCAGGGTATTTTTTTATTCTGCCCCCACCCCCCGGTTGGATTACACCACTGTTATTATACCTTTTCATCATAGTACCCTGTGTAAAAAGAGTGATTGATTCATGGAAAAAACACGACCTATTGGCGTTACTATCCTGGCTTTTCTGGCCATTCTCGGTGCCGTTAATGCATTCATCTATACATTACAGATGTTACATCTGCTTCCAACGTACATCGGGCCTGTTGCAATCTGGCAGTTCAGCCTGATCGGGGCTTTTTTCTGGGGTCTGTTGGCCTTCATATGGCTTGGAGTATTCGGGGCCCTTTGGGTAGTCCATCCGCAGGGATGGCTGTTTATGGTGTTGATTGCAGTTTTTGATCTTATTTACGGAATTATCTGCGTGCTTGGAGGTTCATCCTGGGAGGCAATGGCACCGATGATCATTATCTGCGCACTGGTATTGATCTACTGCATGTTGCCCGGCACAAAGCAGGCATTCGGGATTCCCCCATAGACTGATACCCCAGTCCCAAAAATCCATTTCTTCTTTTCTCTCTTCGCTATCTGAAGTACATCGACCTGCTACAATGTCATGGTATAAAAATCACGAGAAGGTTCCCTGAAAAAAACCACAATACCATGAAGGGTGCGGATACCAGTACCGGATATATTTTCCTTCTTTTGCCGTGGAATTATAGTCCTTTTTCCTCCAGGTTGCAGATATCTTTAATTGAAGTCTGGTACTCTGATATAGTATGAAAAAAATTATTGCACTCGTTGTCGGCATTTTAATGCTGACGGTCTGCTTTGCAGGTTGTACGAGCCAGCAAGTCACACCGGCTCCGGTCCAGACCAAAGGCCCCGTTACGATACAACCCTCCACCGCTTTCCCGGTCGGTGTTGAGTGGAGGCTGACCACCTACCTCAACAGAGCGAATGTTCTGTCTTCCGTGACGGGTATTAAACCGGTTACTGCATTATTTGATTCATCAGGAAAGTTGTCCGGTTCTGCAGGGTGCAACCAGTACACTGCAACCTATTCGGTATCAGGAACGAGCATCACAATTTCTCAGCCTGCAACCACGCTGATGGCATGTGAGGAATCAGTGATGCAACAGGAGAGCACGTATCTTGCGGACCTGACAAAAGCATCCAGCTACAGCAACACCCCCGGTGATACCCTCACATTCTTCGATGCTTCAGGTGCTGTCATCCTTGTGTACAAACGTCCTGTTGATGCATCCGCGGGACAACTCCCGATTGTCGGTGTCTGGGACCTGTTCTCCTATAACAACGGAAAGGGAGGCATTGAGACGGTAATCATCGGGAGCACAACCACCGCGGATTTTGGGGCGGACGGGAAACTTGCCGGCTCTGCCGGGTGTAACCAGTATTCTGCAACTTACACGACCAGCGGGCAGGAGATCACCATTACCCAGCCAGCTTCGACGAGGATGGCCTGTGAAAACGCCCTGATGCAACAGGAAACCCAGTACCTGTCGTTACTGCCAAAAGCAAGGACATATACAATTACCGGGGACCAGCTTACGCTGTTTGATTCAACCGGAACAAAGCTCCTGATCTATACACCAGCACCCTCCGGAGCGACCCCGGTCAAATGAGGGGGGGGACATCCCTTTTTACTAGTACATCGGAGTTCTTTTTTGGTGTTTGGAACTATTCCAAAGATTTTTATTTCAACTCGATCAGAGTTAGATACGTCATACCATGCCGGATGAAAAAATACCACCGGGTACTAAAAACGGCCCGGATGCCTTCGGGGAATCACAACCACCGCCCAAGGACAATGGATCCGGCGATTCATTTGTCCGGTTAGTGGCCGTTTCCAGCAAGTGGCTGTTTTCTCTTACGGTGATAGGCTCGGGACTCATTGCGGTTGTCCTTTTTGTCTATGGTTTTTTGTTAAGCCTCATGGCCGTATATTACGGGATTACCAGCTTTAGCCTGGATATGAGCGTCATCAAAGGGCAACTGGCGTTCGCCATCCAGATCATCGATATATTTCTCGTGGCAACGGTTTTTTACCTGATATCCCTCGGGTTTTACGAGCTCTTTATCGCAAAAGCGCCCCTGCCCGGCTGGGTTGAGATCCGCAATCTTGATGACCTGAAAAGCAAACTCCTCGGGCTCACCGTGATTGCCCTTGCAGTAATCTTTCTTGGGTTTGCCCTTACCCTGAAAGAGGGGACCGGGATCTTCGAGTTCGGTGCGGCGGTTGCGGCGATGATTGTGGCAATATCTGCCTATCTCTGGGTAAAGCATTAGACATGCCAGTCATTTCCTGCCGGTCTTTTTCCTCCTGACAGTTACATCCTTTTGACATGCAATGCAGAGCAGAAATGGATTGCATCGTTGATATCCCTTTTATCGCAATGTCATTGAACGCATCAATTCTGACCAACCCCGGGCTTTTCACCATACTGAGCCTGGTCTGTTCGGGAGATTGCTGCGTTACCACTCTTTGAGAAATCCCCCGCTGTATTGAAAGCGGGGGTTTTTACGATAACCTGACAGATCCCTCACATGCCCCCTCCTGAATCAGGATGGAGGCAGCGGGTATCAGGTCAGATCGATCTGACAGGAACCTCCGTGCGATGCTGCAGATATTTCCACCGATTCTTATTTAATCCTGAAAAAAAAAGCCTGTATCTATTGGTGAGTAGTATGAAGAAAACGATTCTAATCATGCTCATCATCGCAATTGCGGTGATCGGGATTGTATCAGCGGATGACAATGCTTCAATCATGCAGCCCATTGGTGGAGCTCAGGGGTATTATGACATCACATCAACTCCCAGCGGTGCAGCCGCTACTGTTGATGGCACACCGGTTGGTACAACACCAACGATGGCCACTGTCTTCGTGACGGGCACTCCGGGCCACACGATCGCCGTCAATAAAGCAGGATATGAACCATGGAGCGAGTATTATCCCGGGAATCCGGCAGTAGGACAACACATACCAGTCAACGCTGTCCTGGTTCCGATCCCGACCACCCCGCCAACACCCGCTCCCGGGAGCGAGAAGGGATACTACTCGGTTACTTCAAATCCAACAGGGGGAAGTGTTGTATTTGACGGGACGAACTATGGGCTGACCCCGGTTACCATTTCCGTGAGTACGACCGGGACTCCCGGCCACACAATCACTATATCCAAATCCGGTTACCAGACCTGGAGCCAGTTTTACTCCGGGAACCCGTCTGCCGGTGAGACGGTCAATGTCATCGCCAATCTCAATCAGGTCGTCCAGACCGGAACCATCGCTGTGAATTCCAACCCCTCGGGTGCCTCGGCAGTCCTGGATAACGGGTATGACCAGGTTACTACTCCCGGGACGTTCTACTCCGTGAGCATAGGATCGCACAATGTTCAGGTGACAAAGTCCGGGTACCAGCCATACTCGACAACTGTCCAGGTCACAGCAGGTGCAACAAGTAACGTATATGCAACCCTGGTCGCGAACCAGCAGACCGGGTCCGTATCGGTCTCTTCAGTACCGGTAGGGGCGAGCCTGTACGTGGATACCATCAATCAGGGACTCACCAACCAGATCGTGGGCAGCCTTTCTGTCGGTCCCCATGCAGTGACCCTTAAAAAATCCGGATACAAGGATTATTCACAAACGGCCACGGTGAATAACGGGCAGATCACCTATATGACCGTCACGCTCACTCCGCTCTCAAGCCCGGCCACCGGCGATCTCGATGTCTCCTCATCGCCATCCGGTGCTTCGGTCTATCTCAACGGTGCGTACGAGGGAGAAACCCGCACCTCCGGTCCTCTTTACATCACCGGGCTGTCCCCCGGGACCTATACAACCGTCCTGAAAAAATCAGGGTACCAGGATTACACGACAACCGCAAAGATCGTGGCAGGAACAACGGCGCAGGTGTCAGCCGTCCTCCAGCCCGGTTCAGCGCCGACCTCAACGGCGAGCGCAGAGATCTATTCCCAGCCAAGCGGGGCAGATGTCTACATCAACAATGCCTACAAGGGCATTACCCCGTTATCCTTCGAGAATGTCCCGATCGACGCGACAAAGACCTATACCATTGAACTCCGGTTGGAGGGCTATAAACCCTATACCGACTCGGGCTCAATAAGCCCCGGGCAGAATGTGGTGATCAACGCTGCCCTCACGCCATCGGCTCAGCCAACCCCGACTTCAGGTACGAGCCTGGCCTGGCTGATCCTTGACGGGATAGCAGTTATCGGGGTAATTGTTGTCATCGCACCCGCGGTGATGCAGAAAAAGAAGATCTGAAACGTAAAGTATCCTAAAAAAAATATCTTTTATTCTCTCTTTTAACAAGATGTAAACCGGGCCCTGTCGATATCCCCGGCAATCACCAGAACAGGGAATGAAACTATCACTCGTATGATGGTACAGATAATTATTTTTTAAGAGTGATCTCCATGACCAAAAGCCGGTAAAAAAACTGCTCTTCTGCAGGCAGGCAATCATCCCATGGTAAGCACCAGTGAAAAAAAAACGAAGGGGTTTTTGCTCTACAGAATCCTGTTTTTTTTGGTAATTATTATAAATGATCTAGTAATAATGTGGGTACAGATTTCAGGTATTCAGGTAATGAGCACTATTCTGGAGGAATCGCATTGAACGTACAACGATGGTGTAGTTCCGGAAAAAAACCATTCCGGATACATGAAACAGTGATTATTGTTTGCCGGAGGGATTCATGAGCCCGGTCCAAAAGCTTGTGGTAGCTATAGTGGATGACGCCATAAACGCAGATACACCGCACGGGCGTACGATGAAAAGGATTGTGAACGGACTTTCTGATTATGATATCCAGGCGGTTTCAGTCGCCTCGGTTGAGGATGCCCGGTCAGCGTACGCGAACCTTCCGGAAGCTGATTGTATCCTGATTAACTGGAACCTCGGCGGCATCACATCGAAAAAAAACGCTGATGCCAAACACCTTATCCATGAGATCAGGCAGCGAAACGAAGATATCCCCATCTTCCTGATGGCAGAGCCGATGGGGGAGGCCCCCACCGCACTGACGGTCGATACGATCCGGGAGGTCAATGAATACATCTATATCATGGATGATACCCCGGAGTTTATCGCGGGACGCATCACTGCTGCGGCGAACCGGTATAAAGAAAGTCTCTATCCCCCGTTTTTCGGTGCAATGGTTAAGTTCTCAAAGGATTTTGAGTATTCGTGGCATACACCGGGACACGCGGGAGGTACGGCATTCCGCAAATCCCCCGCAGGACGGTTGTTCCATAAATTCTTCGGAGAACAACTCTTCAGGTCTGACCTTTCCATCTCTGTCGGAGAACTTGGATCCCTGCTTGACCATTCCGGGCCCCTGGGTGAGGCCGAACGCTATGCGGCGAAGGTTTTTGGCGCGGATATGACCTATTTCGTGACAAACGGGACATCCACGGCAAATAAGATCGTCTTCTTTGGCCGCGTGACAAAGGGCGATGTCGTGCTCGTCGACAGGAACTGCCACAAATCTGCCGAACATGCACTTACCATGACGCATTCAGTGGCAGTCTTTTTGATCCCCACAAGGAACCGCTATGGGATCATCGGCCCGATCCCGCCGGACGAGATGACAAAGAAAACGATCGCATCAAAGATTGATGCCTGCCCGTTAACGAAGGGTCTCGAGAGTAAAAAACCCGTCCACGCAATTATCACGAACTCTACCTATGACGGGCTCTGTTACCACGCAACCCGGGTCGAAGAGACCCTCGGGAAATCTGTGGACAGTATCCATTTCGATGAGGCGTGGTACGGGTATGCCAGGTTCAACCCGCTCTATCGCGACCGGTTTGCGATGCGGGATGGTGCGAAAAACCTAAAAGGACCGACCGTCTTTGCCACGCAATCCACCCATAAACTGCTCGCGGCATTGTCCCAGGCATCGATGGTACATGTCAGGAACGGGCGGATCCCGATAGAACACGCCCGGTTTAACGAAGGGTTCATGATGCACAGCTCCACCTCCCCCCTGTACACGATCATGGCTTCCCTTGACGTTTCCTCAAAGATGATGGAAGGTGCAGCCGGGCGGGTCCTGACGACCGAATCAATAGAGGAAGCGATCCGGTTCCGTCGGACAATGGCCCGTATTCACCGCGAGGTGGCTGGTCCCGGGAAACAAAAGGACTGGTGGTTCGGGATGTGGCAGCCCGATACCATCACCGATCCAAAAACGAAAAAGAAGTTCCCGTTTGCCGACGCAGATCTGAAAATCCTGCGGGATAACCCGTCCTGCTGGGTGTTGCACCCCGGGGAGAAATGGCATGGCTTTACAGGATTGCCTGATGATTACTGTATGCTTGACCCCATCAAGGTCACGGTGACCATGCCCGGCGTGCTGGATGACGGATCCCTTGATACATGGGGGATCCCGGCTGCCGTTGTGGTCAAATTCCTTGATACCCGGGGGATCGTGAACGAAAAATCAGGCGACTACATTATCCTGTTCCTGTTCTCGATGGGGATTACCAAGGGCAAATGGGGAACCCTTGTTACCGAGCTCTTTGAATTCAAACGCCACTATGATGAAAAAACGCCGCTCGAGGAGATCTTCCCGGACCTTACGGGTGCATATCCCGACCGTTATGGAGGCATGACCCTCACCAGTCTCACCGATGAGATGCACAGATTCAAGAAGGAACACACCATGTGTGAGCTGCTCCAGGAGGCGTTCTCGATTCTCCCGGAACCCGCCATACATTATGCGGATGCGTTCAGGGCACTTGTACGGGGAGACGTTGAACACGTCCCGATCTCAAAGGCAGGGAACAGGATCGTGGCGACAGGAATTGTCCCGTATCCTCCGGGAATCCCGCTCTTTGCCCCGGGCGAAAGGACCGGGAAACCAGACGAACCCCTGCTCCAGTACCTGAAATCCCTGCAGGATTTTGATCAACAATTCCCGGGCTTCGAACATGAAACCCATGGCGTTGAAAGTATCAAAGGTGAATATATGATGTATTGTATCAAGGAGGGGCGGACGTGAGCGACGATGCCACTGCGCCCAAAAAATCCGGTCTGACTCCGCCAAAAGTGCTGGGTATCTTTGCTCTTGCAATGATAAACGTTGCCGCGGTGCTCAGCATCAGGAATTTTCCGTCCATGGCAATCTATGGATGGTCATGTATCGGCTGGTATCTTATCGGGACGGTCCTGTTCCTTATCCCGCTCTCCCTTGCCGGGGCTGAGCTTGCCACAATGTTAACGGACAAAGGCGGGGGCGTCTATGCCTGGTGCAATGAAGCGTTCGGCACGAAAGGTGGCTTTGTCGCCATCTTCTGTGAATGGTCAAATAACCTTGTATGGTTCCCCACGGTGCTCTCCTTCATTGCCGCAACCCTTGCGTTTGCCCTGTCTCCGGCACTTGGCAGCAATTCAATCTACCTGTTCACCGTGATGATGATCGCGTTCTGGGGTACCACGGCAATCGCATACTTCGGCGAGAACGTTTCCGCAAAGTTCCAGAACTACGGGGTAATCCTCGGGAGTATTATCCCGTCGGTCCTCATCATCGGGCTTGGCATCTGGTGGATCGCTTCAGGTGCAGCGATCGTTCTCCCGCCGTTCTCCCTTGGCGAGATTGTTCCCACGATCGACCTGTCCACCCTGCCGTTCTTTGCAACGATTATCCTGCTCTTTGCCGGCATGGAGATGGCCGGGTTCCATGCACTGGAGACCCGTAACCCGGAATCAGATTTTCCAAAAGCCATGGCACTTTCTGCTGTCATCATATTCATCTGCACCGTGCTCGCAACGCTGGCCATTGCCTTTGTCATTCCTGCAGATGAACTCAACCTTGCAGCCGGTGTCATGCAGGCGATTGAGTACTTTTTCACTGCCCTGAACATTCCCCAGGCTATTGCGCCGATGGCTGTATTGATCACGATTGGAGGTGTGGTCTCGCTTGCCGCATGGCTGATTGGCCCGGCAAAAGGTCTCGGCGTGGTTGCACAACAGGGTAATCTGCCACCCCTGTTTAACCGCACCAACAAATATGGTTCACCGGTGGCGGTGCTCCTTATCCAGGCACTCATCGGTTCATTCATCTCACTTCTGTATGTGTTCCTACCGTCGGTCAATCAGGCATACTGGATCCTGTCAGCGATGACGGTCGAGTTACTGTGCATCGTGTACCTGCTGGTTTTTGCATCGCTCATCAAGCTCAGGTACAGCAAACCCGATGCAATCCGGCCGTTCAGGATCCCGGGCGGGATACCCGGGGTCTGGTTCATTGGCGGCATGGGGGCATTTGCGGTAATTTTCGCATTTATTGTCGGGCTCATGCCGACGGGAGATTTTTCTTCAAACGAGGCAGTTTCCTATGTGATTGGCGTGTTGCTCGGTACATTTGTCCTTGCAGTTCCCCCGCTTATCTTCCTGAAAATGAAAAAACCCGGCTGGATTGAGACCGGCACAAAGGAGGAGTGAATTGAGATGATCGCAGTTCGTTCTGGTACTCAAAAAGGAGGGCGCTTATGAAAAACGAAGATGGTACAGCATGGGCCGTTATTATCATCCTCATATTGATATTCATGCTCCCGATTTGCTGGATACTCCTTGCCATGACCACCGAACCGTATCATGTGGTGAGTGGTGAACCCCTGCGCGACGCGGCGCAGGCAGCCGGTATTACGGTCGTCAGCACCGCTGATTCCACGTGGCCGGTTGCCGGCGCAATGGGGGGAAAGACCTACACCCTGTCCGATGAAAACGGAAATATCTACACCATCCGGACGCAGAAGTTTGACAGTGCTGAATCCCGGGATGCTGGCGTAATTGCATATAATGCACAGTCGGTCGGGCGCGGCAGACCGGTCGGGAAGCTCATCGTTGTCGGGAACTATCTGGTGTATGTACAACCCTTCACGAGCGGGATTCTTGCAAGGATTGCACCTGAACTTCAACAGTATAAAGCCGGGTAGAGCAGCAGGAGATACCCTCTCCTGCGCTCATTTTTTTTGGATATTCCTTTAAAAAACCGAATTGCATTCTGGTATATTGCGCCGACGCTGTGCTGTTAGGAATATGACTGTCGTGATCGCGGGGTGGAGCAAACAGCAATCATCCCGATATGATCTGGAAATCCTTATAGAGATCCCTGTGCAACCTTCATGCAGGTTGAACCACTATGGCCTCGTTCCTCTACAATCTGGGCACCATTGCGGTCTATGTCTTTATCCTCTCGAGCATGTTCCTGACCGGTCTGATGGTGACCATCGGCGATCTCATCGCGCCGGTGCATAACAGAAGGCTCCTTTCTCTCTCGCTTTTTGCGAATTTTATCATCGTACCCCTGATCGCCATCACCCTGATCATGCTCATTCCCATGAACCCGGAGCTGGCGGCCGGCCTGCTTCTTGTCGCCATAGCTGCCGGTGCCCCTTCGACGGCAAAGGTGGCCCAGTTCACCGGGGGGAACGTGGCCCAGGCGATCTCGATGACCATCATCATGACCATTGCCACTGTAGTGATCATGCCGTTTTTAGTCCCCGTAATCCTTGAGGGGGCGCAGGCCGATCCCCTTTATGTCATGGCCAACCTCGTGGTCATGATCCTGATCCCCATCGTCATTGGGATCCTCATCAAGAGCCGGTCGGAGCCACTCGCTGCCAAAATCAGGCCAATTGTGGACTGGACTTCCAATATCTCGATTGCGGTAATCTTTCTGACCTTTGGGGTCATCTTCCTCTCCCGGCTCAGGGACATCGTGAGCACCAGCTCGGGCGCCCTTGCGGTCGTTGTGGCCATTGTCTTCACGCTGGCTGCTCTTGGCATCACCTACCTGATCGGGCGGTTCGAGAAGGATGCCAGGCAGGACCTTGCGTTCGGGGCCGGTTTCCGGAATGCAACCGCTGCCCTTGTCGTGGTCTTTGCGGCCTTTACCAACATCCAGAACGATGTCCTCCTCATGGTTCTCATGGTCACAATCTTCTCCATCATCATCGTCTCCATTCTCGTCGGGGTCATCTTCAAGAAGCGGCTGGATGCCGAGAAGAAGGCGAAGGGATCGGGTGCCTGAACTGCCAGTGGGACAGGAATCAGCAAAACGGGATTCCTGACACAACCCCCCCTTTTCAAGAGTATTAGCTCAATGTGCATCTCATATCTGTCATCGACGAAGAAGGGGAAAAATGAATTGAGGGAGCAGTAAAAAATCGTCCTTTAAAATTCAGCAATCCGGATTTTACTTTAATCCATTGACAGAATGCTGCTGTACAGCATCTCTTAAAAAAAGGCCTGCACAGGCGGACATTCCAACATTCCAAAACAGTCTGCACAGTCCTTAAAATCAAAGTACATTTATAGGTTTGGGTATTCAACTATCCATCACGGTGTTTGAAATCATACCGTGCTGAGGTTTACTATGGTCTCTGATCTTCTGGTCCAGATATGGGATTTCCTGCAGGCGATCTACTATTTCCTGTTACCGATATTATTTATCGCAGATATTTTTTTTGTGATCACGATTGTGTTTGTCGAGAGGAAAAATCCGACACGGGCAGTTTCATGGATCCTGGCATTATTATTGCTGCCGTTTCTCGGATTTTTTTTATATCTGGTCTTTGGCCAGAATTACCGAAAAGAAAAGTTGTTCTCCCACAAGAGTGAGACCGATCAGAAACTGACGGAGGTGATGGCCTCCCAGATCAAAGAGGTAAAAGCAAAGGAGGATAAACTGACCGATCGATGGTCGGGTGCTTTCCACAGGATGGCACTGCTGCTGCTCCAGAACAACCGGGCCCTGATCACGACCAACAATCACATAACACCCTATACTGACGGGAAAGCCAAGTTTGCTGCCCTGATCGAAGCGATCAGCACTGCCCGCGACCATGTGCATATGGAATATTTTATTTTAAAAGACGACGGGCTTGGCCGGGATATCATGAAAGCGCTCACGGAAAGGGCCCGGGAGGGTGTGGAAGTTCGGCTCCTTGTTGACGGGGTTGGAAGCGGT
>Ga0315285_10002117_pt1 | contig 20743 bp, 20 predicted proteins | sample YL17G09_36_MG_FD_203698 | JGI IMG/M metagenome (GOLD analysis project Ga0315285, IMG submission 203698) | Sediment microbial communities from Yellowstone Lake, YNP, Wyoming, USA - YL17G09_36 | ecosystem: Environmental > Aquatic > Freshwater > Lake > Sediment | place: USA: Wyoming | collected...
CAGGTCCATTTTCATTTCCATCAACCACCCCGGTCTTGAGGGCGGTGTAGAGCTCGCCGAAAGGAAGCGGTACGGGACTTGAACCCAGAGCGAGGTAAGCGTCCTTATGAAGAGGGACTTCCATGGTTCGAATCTTAAGCCCTTTGAAATCGTCCAGCTTATTGATGGGTCTGATATTGTTCATTGGAACACGAAAGGCTGGTCCAGCAACAGAGAGAGGTTTCAGATTAACCTTTTCACCCTCTTTGATCACTTCTTTGAGCACCCATTGTCCAAGCGGTCCATGGGTCACTTTCATAAAGTGATCAGGTCCTTTAAAGATGAACGGTAGATTATAGATGTTGAGAACCTTGACAAAGGTTCCGGTGACCCCAAGAGAGGTACCCTGAAGGTCAATCGTCCCCAATTGCAATCCTTCTGTAATATCCCTTTCCCCTCCGAGTTGTCCCATGGGGAAGATTTTGACTTCTAATGTCCCCTTCGATTTTTCCTCGACAGCCTTTGCAAATGCAACACCTGCTATATGATAAGGATAAGTGACTGCATTCGCATGGCCATAACGTAACGTGACCTTTTGTGCATAAGCAAGAGAAGAGAAAGTAGCAAATAACAACGAAAGACAGATAATCAACCAAACCTTTTTCATGGTTCCTCCCTCCTTGTTTTTAATTTTAGATTTAAGATTTTAGATTTTGAATTTTTAACTCATAACTCATAACTCATAACTCATAACTCTTAACACCTAACTCCTAACTCCTAACTCATTTCTTCTCCAAGATGGCCGGTCGGATAAAAGGTATATTTGCCACCTCCAATGAAAGGGTGGGGTAGAGTATCGGACGTGTGATCATTTCTGGCCCCTTTGAAGTAGCCAGGATGGTATCCTCTGATTTTGTCCCGGCGATCGATGGGTTCCATGTAAAAGCCTGATTCTCTTGAATAACATCAGGGGTTTTGAGATGGGTCCGGTAATCCCTACCCGTGTAACCAATGGGACCACCTTGATGATGGAGTTTCCAATCCTCCGGATATCCTTTTTCTCGGTAGGCATCGATTCCTTTTTGGAAAACCTCCTTTGTAGGAACTCCAGGCCGGGTATGGGCCATAAACGTGCAATCGATAAAGACATTGGCTTCGTACTTTTTTTTCAATTCCCGAGGCAGCCTCCCGAAGTGAACAAAACGAGTTAAGGAGACGATAAGCCCCCATTTTCTGGCATTGACAGAAACCATCAGGTATTTTTCAATCTTTTTTTCTGTGGGAATAGGGTGGCGAAATTTAAAAATACGATCGTCTGCTGCGGCCATCAATGTGACAGGATCGATTCGGTCCCTCCATAATTCGTTGCAGAGCTTACCCACAACCTCTGATTCCTTTTCTCCAGAGTTTGTCTCCATCAATGTCTTCTCCAGTGCCGTAGAGACCTTTTCTCCCAACCACCGATACCGATCCTGTTCCTCTGGAGTCAAGGAGTAACGAAGCCTTGAAATCTCTTCTGCCAACATTAGGGTATTTGGAAAGGGGACATCACATCCCACAGGCCCATCTCCAATCAGTTCTTTCACAACAGAGGCTTCCTGATCTTCGAACCAAGGGAATATTTTAATGACAAAACCCTGTTTTTCCAAACCTTCCTCTTCGATCATTCTTGGGGCTTCAATATTGTTTGAGATCACAAATTTTGAATTCTCAGTGATGAGAAGGGAGGTGGCTCCCATCTCCGTAGCAATTCCTACAAGATTGAGGCCACCACCCGTCATCCAGGAAAAGTTTGCCTGACGTTTAAGAAGGAGAGCCTTAAGCCCCTTTAATTGAAGAAATTCTCTAACCCTCCTTTCCTTCTCTTTGATCTCCTCCATGGCTGCCATTCTCTCTCCCTGTCTTACTTGAAATTTTAAATGGAATAATGACTATCCAAAAAAATCCCCCCTTACCCCCCTTTAGAAAAGGGGGGTTGGGGGGATTTGAAAGGATTACTGAGCTAGAACCTCCTTCCAGGTTGTCACAGGCCACGTTGTCTTAAAAAGCTGCTCCACCGCTAGTTTTGCTTTCTCCCTAAACGCATCTGCATCGGGGATGACGACCTGCATCCCCTTCCGCTGAAGTTCAATGAGAAGTGCTTTTTCACCCTTCTTCATCTTCTCATTCGCCCAGTCGCATGCCTCCTTTGCCGCCTTGATGACCAGATCCTGGTCGGCCTTCGACAGGCGGTCGAAGAATGGCTTGTGGATGAGCATCCCACCAATCTGAACCATGTGGTTGGTAATGGTGAGATGGGTCTGCACCTCGTCGAGCTTGAAGGAAGTAATCTGCGACAAATCACCCTCGGATGCCTCTGCTTTCCCTTCCTTTAAGGATTTATAAAGATCTGGAAGAGGGACGGGGACTGGTTCAGCACCTATTTCTTTCCATACCGCAATCCACGTCGGTACGCCGGGCAATCGAAGCTTCAAACCATAGGCGTCGGCCGGAGTATAAAGGGGTTTTTTTGATGTAGTCTGGCGTAGGCCCCTGTAGACAATTCCCAAATAACTCACGTTTCCATTCTTCTCCACCTGTTCTCTCGCCTTCTTTCCCAGGTTCCCTTGCCATATCCTCATTAAATGGTCCCAATCCTTCAAGACATAAGGGGCGCCTAAGAAGAAATATTGAGGTGCATAAATTTCGAGTGGTCGGTTTCCATTGGACTGCATTTCAATCGCCCCTTTATTATTTAAATCGTTAATCTCTTCTTCTGACTTAACTCCGATCTGCATTTCAACTGCGATTCTCCCGCCACTCCCCTTCTCAATCAGCTCCTTAAACTTTTCAGCCGCATCAACGAGAATGTGGCCTGGTTTGAATGGACTGCCTATACGGATGGTCTTCTCTGCTTTGGCCGTTGGTTTGACCGTGGGAGCCATCTCCGCGCATGCGAAGAGGAAACATGAAAGAGCAAGAATTGACAGAATGAATCCTAACTTTGTAGTTCTCATTATTTTACCCTCCTTTCTTTTTTGGGTCATTTTTTCATCTCCTTGACTAATTTGCCAAAGAATTCGTGATCATTGGCCAGAAGTTTTCCAAAGGCCTCCGGGCCAAGGTAGGAGAGGTTTACAGCCATGTCCTTTGCATTCTTCTTAAACACCGGATCATCCATTCCCTGTTTGAAGGCGTCGTGGAGTTTCTTAATCACATCGGGTGGAGTACCTTTGGGTGCGACTAACCCACGCCACATTCCCATGACAAAATCGATACCCTGTTCCTTCACGGTTGGTACATCAGGAAAGAGTTCGAACCTCTTTTCTGCAAAGAGGGCGATGATCTTCAACTTCCCTGCCTTAACATGCTCGATCCCTTCAGGTGGGGAGACTGAAACAGCATTGATATGACCTCCGAGAATGGCGGTTACGGAAGGGCCTCCGCCTGAAAATGGAATGTGGTTGAATTTCACACCGGCTGCCTTCTCAAAGGCAAGGGCTACGAGATGGACTCCTCCTCCTGCGCCCGAATTCCCCACAGTGATCATGTCAGGATGCTTCTTGGCATAATCTATGAATTCCTTGAGACTCTTCCATGGAGCATCAGACCTTACCAAGAACATGGATGGATCGCTTACGAAATTGATAATGGCGTCGAAATTTTTGTAGGTGAAGGCAGTGGTCACCTGATGGGGCAGGATGGTAAGAGGGGTGACGGCAGATGTAAGTGTATAACCATCTGGTTTGGCCTGGGCACCTTCTGTATACCCTACAGCACCTCCTCCACCCGGTCGATTGACAACAACCACAGCCTTTCCAAGATATTTCCCTGTCGTTGCCGCCAATGCTCTGAAGATAAGGTCGGTTGCACCTCCAGCTGCCCATGGGATGATGATTTGGACCTCCTTGGTTGGAAAATCCGCCGCATGAATGGGCGTGACTCCAATAAGAGAAAGGACAAATAGAATAGTTAAAATTCTTTTTAACATGATGGTACCTCCTTTCTAAATTGCATTACTCCGAACTCCGAACTCATAACTCTTAACTTTTAACTCCCAGTCCCCCTCCTTTCTGAGTCAAAAACTCCAAACCTAAAACTTAAAATTTCAATCCGCATTCCCTGCCTGCCGCCAGGCAGGCACATTCGACATTCCGCAATCTAAGCCATCCCCCCTTTCTTTGTTGATTTAATGATGATTCGAAATAGAGGAATAAATAAGAAGATGACGGTTGCAAGAAGGAAGACCATGGATACAGGTCGATTGATAAAGACTCCAAAATCGCCATGGGAGATCATTAGGGATTGACGAAAAGCCACCTCCAGTTTTGGTCCGAGGACCAAAGCCAAAAGAAGTGGCGCACCCTCGTAAGCCCACTTTCTCATCAGAAATCCCATACCTCCGAAGAGAAGCATCATCCAGATGTCGAAAACGGAATTATTCACGGAGTACATTCCTGTAATGCAAAAAAGGATGACGAGAGGTAAAAGGATCTTCTTGGGAATTCTGAGGATGTTGGCAAAGAGAGGTACAAAAGGAAGATTGAGTATGAGGAGAATAAAGTTCCCAATATACATACTGGCAATCACACCCCAAAAGAGTTCTGGGTGCTGACTGATCATTAAGGGACCTGGCGATACCCCGTGAATGAGAAGGGCACCAAGAAGAATGGCAGTGGGAGGAGCAAATGGAATTCCGAGAACAAAGAGAGGAATGAAGGCGGCTTGACAGGCAGAGTTATTTGCAGATTCAGGCCCTGCAACCCCTTCAATCGCTCCCTTTCCAAACTCCTCGGGGTGTTTGGAGATTTTTCTCTCGATCATATAAGAAGCGTAAGTTGCAATGACAGGGGCAGGTCCCGGAACCAAACCCACTCCAAATCCAATTCCTGTCCCCCTAAGAATAGGGGCGATCGACTTCTTAAAATCCTGAAGGGTAGGATAGAGCTCCCTGAGACGTGGTACGAGAACTTGTTGTTCTAACAATTTAAAAGGTCTTTCGACATTCACCAACACTTCTCCGATTCCAAAGAGGCCAATAGCGACGGCAACAAATTCGATTCCACTCAAGAGAGAGATGGAGCCGTATGTGAAGCGGGCATCTCCTGTCACAGGATCGAGTCCAATCGTCCCGATGATCAAACCCACCACAGCCATCATGAGAGATTTGACGAGGGATGTGCCAGTTACATTGCTGAGTACGATGAACCCGAAGACCATTAATGAGAAATATTCGGGAGGACCAAAAGCTAAAGCAGCCTCGGCCAAAGGCGGAGCCAGAAAGACGAGTCCGAATATTCCAATGGTTCCCGCAATGAAGGAACCAATGGCACAGGTGGCAAGGGCAGGTCCGGCTCTGCCCTTTTGTGCCATCTGATAGCCATCGATGCAGGTAATGACTGAGGCTGTCTCTCCAGGGACATTGAGGAGAATGGAGGTGGTGGAGCCGCCATACATCGCTCCGTAGTAGATTCCTGCGAGCATGATGATGGCTGAGGTAGGATTGAGACCGAAGGTGGCAGGGATGAGAAGGGCGATCCCTGCAATTGGCCCAATTCCAGGGAGAACCCCGATCAATGTCCCGACAATAGCACCGATCAGACAGTAAGAAAGGTTTTGAATCGTTCCGGCGATTCCAAACCCATTTGCTAAGTGTTGAAGTGATTCAAACATCTATTTATTCCTTTATCAGTATTGCCTTTAACCTTAACCTCAACCTTAACCTTTTATTTTTTCTTAGATTCCAATCCATCCCTTTGGCAGAGGGATCTTAAGCCACTGGACAAATAGAAAATAGGAAACGACTGCTGTAATAAAAGATAGAGGCAGATTAAATCTCCAACTTTTTATCCCGAGAGTTCTCAAAAGTGCTACCATCAGAAGAAATGAGGAGAGTGGATATCCCAATTGGTTGAAAAAGAGAGTGACTAAAACCATTGTTCCCAGAAAAAGGATCAATTGTATAGGAGACCCTGGAGATTCAATGGAGGCCCCTTTTTTTTCCTGTCTTTCCTTACCCTGAAAGAAAATTTTTAAAATGAATATGCCCGATAAGAACATGAGGAGTATTCCCAAAAATAGAGGAAACATCCCGGTTCCCGCTATTCGAAAGGTGCCAATGGGCATTCTCAAAGAAAGAAGGACGGTCGCCCCTCCAAAAAGAAAGATGATTGCTCCGACGATTGCTTCATCCCTTTTCAAAACTCTTTCCTTTCCCATTTGTAAAGTGTCATTGCGAGGAGTGAAATGACGAAGCAATCTCAAATTTATGAAGAAAGATTGCCACGCTCCCATCGGTCGCTCGCAATGACAATATAAGCGGATTTAATGCGTCTGAATCAATTTTAAATTCATAATTTTATTGTTAATTGCTAATTGATTATTGACCATTGATTATTTTTAGTCCATCAGTGCTCCTCCATTCACATCCAAAATCTCACCGGTGATGAACGATGCCTCATCAGAGGCCAGAAACAGCACAGCCTCTGCCACATCCTCTGGTTTTCCGAGGCGGCCGAGTGGAATGGAGGCGATGATCTCCCTTCTCCTCTCCTCAGACCACTGAGCACTCATCTCGGTTTCAATGGCATGAGGGGATACGGCATTCACATTGATGCCGTAGGGTGCTAATTGTCTTGCCAGGGTTTTTGTGAGTGCATCCACCCCTGCCTTCGAGGGACCATATCCCGGAGCAGAGGTGATATCTCCCATCTTTCCTGCAATAGAAGAGACATTGACAATTTTCCCGTAGCCTTGTTGTTTCATTATCTCAACTACGGCCTTACAACAGTTGAATGTACCCTTGAGATTGACTTCAATGACCCTATCCCAATCCTCTTCAGTCACAGTCTCAATCGTTCCTCTCCGTATGATCCCGGCATTATTGACAAGAATGTCGATTCGACCAAACGTCTTATGTGCCTGGTTCACCATTGCCATCACTTCAGAACTTTTGGTGATGTTGCAGGAAGTGGTAATGACTTCCCCTTTTCTTTTTTTGATTTCATTTTGCAGAATTTCCAACTTCTCTTTATCCACATCGACGAGAACAACCTTCGCACCTTCTCGGACAAAGGTTAAGGCAATGGCTTTTCCAATACCTCTTGCAGCCCCTGTGATAATCCCCACTCGATCCTTCAGTTTCATATCTCACCATGAACTATGAACAATGAACTTAAAACTTTAAACCTTACTGAATTAAAGCGATCCTGTTTTCGTTAGTAGACCTTTCCGAATATCAAATTGGGAAGGAACAAAACAACATCCGGAAAAAAGATGATTATTATGTCTACAAGCACTACAGCTATAATGAACGGCACACACTCTTTGGTATATTCCTCTACAGGACAATCCAAGATAGAACAAACAGTATACATGGACACAGCCACCGGCGGGGTCACAAGTCCCAATACAACCATGAGCATAAAAACAAGTCCAAAATGCACGGGGTCAACGCCTACTTGACTTACCATGGGCAATAGTATCGCGGTAAACAGCAATATAATGACTACGCTTTCGATAAACATGCCTGCGATAAGGAGAGCTCCGATAATTATGAGAAGTAATATCTGAGGGTTATTGGTTATCCCCAGCATAAATCCGGAGAATGCATCCCCTATCCTTTCATATGCGAGACCGTAACCAAATATTCCCGACATGGCAATGATTAACATAATCGAGCCAATGTCAACTATAGTATACTCAAGGGTTCTTTTAAACTTTTCCCATGTGAGCTCCTTGTAGAAGAACACTCCGATTGCTAACGCATATACTCCGGCGAATGCGCCTGCTTCCGTCGGGGTAAAGAGACCAAACCTTATTCCCCCTATTAATGCAATCGGGAAAAGAAATGCCCATATGCTGTCGATAAGTGCCATCCCCACCTCTTTAAGGGAAGCTCGCTCCCTTTCGGGAAGATACTTTTTTTTCTTTGAGGTAATTGACACCGCTATCATCAGAAACACCATCATCATAAGGCCCACAGGTATACCCGCCGCAAAAAGCCGACCTATGGAAACCTCCCCGATGGACCCGTATAATATAAGCCCAATGCTTGGTGGAATGATTGGAGTGATGCATGCTGTAATGGTTGTCACGGCGGTCGTATAGCCTTTTGAAAAGCCTTTTTTGATCATTGCTGTTCCCAGCACGCGTGCTTCCATGGCTGCGTCGGCAATAGCCGAACCCGAAACTCCGCCCATGAGGGTGCTGAGAACAACGTTAACCTGTGCAAGGCCTCCGCGCATATGTCCGGCGAGCACTATCCCCAGCTTTATAAGTCTCTGAGTTAGACCTGTTTCATTCATAAGGTTGGCGGCAAATATAAACAGCGGAATCGCAAGGAGAGGAAAGTTTTGCGTTTGCGAGATAGCCAGTTGTATTGTCATGGTAAACGGCAGTTGCGGGTTCTGCAGGAAAAAGACAGCCCCTGCAATGCCTATCGCAAAGGCTACGGGCATTCCCATCACCAGAAAAATTATAAATAAGATAAATACCAACAGCATCTTGCCAATCCTCCTAACATCGGTGACATGGTGTAACCCTATTCAAAACACATCGCCATTGTATTTGTCTTGAATAGACTGGCTCACGTCTTTTGTTAATTTGTCCCTGATTTTAAGTATTGTGGTTATCATCATAAGCACACTTCCTACTGGCACACTAAGCGTAACCCAAGTATAGCTAAAACCCGGGATACCTTGAAAAGCTCTAAATCTGGTCGTATAGGAAAGCCACACGCCAAATCCTATAAGGGCTGCTAAAAATATTAGTATTATAAAAAGATTAATTATTTCGATAAAATTTTTATTTTTTCCCGACAGTTTGCTGATCAAGAAATCAACATTCATAAGCTTGTTGTTTCTCATGGCTACGTCACCGCCTAAGAAAGTACACCATGCAAAAAGGCACACCGCCATATCCACCGACCAGTTAATGGGGTAACCTATGTATCGTGTAGCTGCAGCGAGGAATACCAACCCCACAAAGATTACCAAAAAAACCTTAATTAAAAAAGTCTCGCATTTGCAGATATACTCATATAACTTTTTCATAATTCACCCCGTTAGAAAGGCCCATTGCTTGCAGTGGAGATGATGATACTATTCGCTTTTTAGCGAACACAGAGTTTAAGGCCCTCTGTGAGCCATCCCGTCGGAAAGTTGAAAACTTTCTAACGGGGTTCACCCTCTTATCTCCTAAGGCAAAAAAGTATTACCTAAATTGAGCAGTTTTTCTGCAAAAAGGCCATAAAGGATTCCTCTTTTGTCATTCTGAGCGGTAGCGAAGAATCTCTTATTAGATGAATTCAGCCTATGAGATTCTTCATCGCCTATCGGCTCCTCAGAATGACAGAATGGAAGAATCGCTCAATTTAATTATTTAATGAATCGTTTTCCAGAATTTACAATGTTAAAACCGGCCCCTCAACCGGAGGAGGGACCGGTTTATACACCATTCCTACTTCTTTCCAAGTTCTATAAAGACTTTTTTCTTTACGTCAGCAATTTTCAAAACCTCATAAGCCTTTTCTCCAGCCTTTCTGAAAGCTGCTAAATCAACATTATCCACCACGATCATCCCTCTCTTTATAAGGTCCGCCTTGACCTCTTTCTCAAGCTTCTCAATGATGAGCTTAGAGGTTTCCATCCCGGCTTTATCACATTCCTCCACAAGAATTTTTTGGTAGTTAGCAGGCAAAGTATTAAACCACTTCGCACTGATTACCTCGAAATTAACCAGCATGATATGTCCTGTCTCGCCCACGTACTTAACGACCTCATAGAAACGTCCGGCAGGGATGTTGTTATAGACCAGTTCAACTCCATCCACTACTTTTTGCTGAAGAGCTGGATACATTTCTCCAAACGCAAGAGCGACAGGGGTTGCGCCGAGAGCGCGCACAGACTCCTGCCAGATGGGTGCAGGAGGGGTTCTGATGCGAAGACCTTTTAAATCTTCCGGGGTCCTGACTGGCTTATGCGTAAAAAAATGTCTGTAACCCTGGACCCAGCCAAATGATAGAACTTTAAAACCATATTTGTTGGCCAGCTCGTCAAGCCAAGCTTTTACCGTGGGCATCTTCTTGAGTTTTTCCACTTCCCCAATAGTCTCAGCAAAATACGGGCCGTTCATACAAGCTATTCCAGGAACATAATTGCCCATGCGGGCGGAGTCTGTGTTTTGCCCCACATTTGCGCCTGCCCTGATTTGCTCCAATATGTCCTCTTCAACGCCAAGCTGGGCACTGGGAAAGACCTCGATTTTAAGGCCACCCTTTGTTTTCTCCTCAACCGCTTTTGCCCAATTCGTAAATCCCTGGTGATAAGGTTCTTTTGGACCCAACACATGGTTAAATTTTAAAAGATACTTCTGCTGTCCGAACGCCGGTGTTCCATGGAAAGCTATTGCCAAGAGTAAAACCATAAACACAGCTACCATTTTAGAAAATTTTTTTAAGCTTTTCATATAAACCCTCCTTTTCATCCTTGTTTCTTCTTTTCCTTAGTTTGAAATTCGAATCTAATTCGAATTTCGAAACTCACAACTCACAACTTTTAATTCTTAACTCTTGACTCTGAACTCTGAACTCCGAACTCTGAACTCCGAACTTAAAATCACCTCCTTTCTTAATAATGTTTTCGATAGTTTGAACAAGATTATTTGGCTTTGTTCCTGCCATTCTCAGTCTCAACATTCCGTAATGCGAAACGGCGTTTCTTATTATATTAAGCCCAAAAAATTTGTCAAGGTTTTCTTTTTGGCTTGTTACGGAATAATCATTTGTGTACTTTTTGTAAAGATCATTTATGGATATAATCTCCGTCGTAGTAGTAATGAGGGGGGGGCTGGGGGGAGACTCATAACCTTGCCAGATTGTGGAAGACTTTTTAACCTTTTGAAAGAGCGTCTCATTTATTGTCTTCTCTTTGTGGGGTTCTTTACGATGCCCTTCTTCCAAACCATCTTTAACTCTTTCCTTCCCCCTTTTTTTAAGCTCAAAGCTCAATTCTAAGCCTCATAGCGATGCATTGAGGATTGGCCATTGATTTTTGCTGACTCCGAACTCCCTGCCTGCGCTTGCCTGCGGTAGGCAGGGCAGCAGGCGAACTCAGAACTCCGAACGCCTTACCACCTCCTTTCTCTAAATCCCAATCTCTGAGAGATCTTCATAGCCGTCTCTGTCACCTCCTTCTTCAAACTTTCTTGAATGACCTTTTTGGTCACTCGAAAGGCCGGAGCTGAAATACTGATCGCAGCCACCACTTTTCCAATCTCGTTGTAAAGAGGGGCGGCCACACATCGAATTCCCATCTCGTTTTCCTCGTCATCCACGGCATATCCCTGGGTTCTGACCAGATTCAGCTGCTTTTTCAATTGGTGGGGATCGGTGATCGTATGCTCGGTCCTTTTAACGAGGCCTTTCTCTTCAATCACACGGTCCACTTCCTCTTCAGGGAGATAGGATAGCAGAACCTTTCCCATAGCGCAGCTATGAGCAGGATTTCGCAGGCCCACCCTGGAGGCCATCCTCAAGCCGCTTGGATTATGGTCTATCTCCACTTTATCGATATAGACGATTTCATCTCGGTCAAGGAAGGCCATGTGCACTGTCTCTTTGGTTTTCTCTGCAAGGTCTTTTAAAAATTGTTCGGCCTCTTTTCGGAGATCTAATTGATTGAGGAGAAGTTGACCAAGTTCCACTAACTTGAAACCCAAAAAGTAGTTTCTTGTCTTTGGATCCTGACGGACATAGCCAAAATAGGAGAGAGAGGAGAGGAAGCGATGGGTCGTTCCTTTTGGGAACTTGATTTTGGCGGATAGGTCTCGGATGCTTATCCCTTGAGGGCTTTGTCCCAATATATCGAGGATCAGGGAGGTTCTTTCAATCGTTTGGACAAGATTGTTTGGCTTTGTTCCTGTCATTCCCGGGCTCATAATTCCATAATGCGAAACGGCGTTTCTTATTATATTATTAAATTGAAAAAATTTGTCAAGCTTTTCTTTTTGACTGGATAGTCAAGAAAAGAAGTGAGAGGGTCAGGTCTTTAATATTGACATTTGATTTGAAGTGGAGTAGAATTATTTTATGGTTAGACCTTTAAGGATCGAGTATGCAGGGGCTGTGTATCATGTCACCTCCAGAGGAAATGCGAGGAAGCCCATTTTCAAGGATAATCAAGATCGAGGAGCGTTTCTCAATATCTTGGCGGAGGTCAATGATCGGTATCATTGGTTTTGCCATGCTTATTGTCTCATGAATAATAATATAAAGAGAATGTAATGTTGAAGGATGCCAGATGATAGAAGCAAACCAAATAAAAGAAATTGCCACAAGTTTGGAAACTGACCTTTTTGGGATTGCCCCAGTGGAAAGGTTTTCAAACGCACCCGCGGGTTTTAGACCATCCGATATCTATCCTGATGTGAAATCAGTTGTTGTTTTTGCAAAGAGGTTTCCCGAGGGGGTTTTTTTCTCTAAGAGTTATGTTCCTTACACCTTCGCATGCGATACCATATTACGGGACGTGTTCAGGATTACATGCGAACTCACTATGCGCCTTCAAGATCTAAATATTACGGCAGTGCCAATTCCCAGTGAACCCTATGAATACTGGGATGAGGAAAAGCGTGAAGGGAAGGGAATACTTTCGCTCAAACATGCTGGGTATTTGGCTGGCTTAGGTGTCCTCGGGAAGAACACCTTGCTTATGAATGATTCTCTTGGAAACATGATCACACTTGGTGCAGTCTTGGTTAACATAGAATTAGAAGGAGATCCGGTCGCCCAATACAAGACTTGTTCTGAAAAGTGCCAATTGTGTATTGAGAGTTGTCCTGCAAAAGCATTGGATGGGACAAAAGTAGAACAGAAACTATGCAGGCAGAGGTCGAATTTCGTGACTAAGAAGGGCTATGCTTTGTATACTTGCAATATTTGTAGAAGTGTTTGTCCTAAGCGCGGAGGAACCTAGAATAGATAATCCCCTAACAAGGCGCAGCGCCACTGGACGCGGCAACCCGTGCCGCTGAGCTTTGCCCTTATGCTCACTTTCAACCAATCATCCTTACTTGTTTCAGCCTGTGTAAAATGCATCTTTATAAGTGAAATGGGGAATTTAAATTAATGAGGTAGTGTTTGTTAAGTCAAGCTCCTTCTCTCGTAATCTAACACCCCCTATTGCCAAGTCCGAATAATTTTTTTGCAAGGGGTATATTTAGCCCCTTTGACTCTGCGAAAGATGGTCATAGACAATAAGCACCTCAGCCAAAAGAATACCAGTTTTTTATTGACGATCAACCTGTCATTTGATATGAAAATGATACCCCCTCGTTAATAATAGATCGATGCCTTTCATCAAGCAGATCAGGCCTGAAAATCTAGCCCCGGGGAACAGAAGGGAAAAGCGATCTTGAAAGGATATTTCCCTTGACAAAAATAGATTCAAAAAGGGAGGAAATTATGAGAAAGAAGTTAAACCGATTTGATCTTCAAAATATGAAGGAGTCCGGTAAGAAGGCGGTTTGGATCACTGCTTATGACTACTGGACTGCTCAATTCGCCGAAAATTCAGGGATGGACATGATTCTGGTGGGCGATTCTCTGGGTATGTGCATCTATGGCTATGAAGGCACCATTCCTGTCACCATGGACCAATGCATTTACCATTCTGAGGCAGTTCGTCGGGGTGCTCCCAATACCTTTATTATTGGCGATATGCCTTTTCTTTCCTATCAGGTCAACATCGATGAAGCGGTTCGAAATGCCGGCCGTTTTTTCAAAGAGGCCAGGGTGGATGCGATCAAGCTCGAAGGTGGCCGGAGAGTCTGTCCACAGATAAAGGCCATTTCGGATGGAGGCATGTTGGTCATGGGTCACATTGGTCTGACACCACAGAGCTCAGGTCAGCTTGGCGGATTCAAGGCCCAGGGGCGGACGGCTGAATCAGCAATGGAATTGATCGAAGATGCCAGGGCCGTTCAGAATGCAGGGGCTTTTTCCTTACTTGTGGAAGCTGTACCTCCCGAGGTCTGTAAAATCATCCGAGATAACTTGACCATTCCTGTTTACGGTATCGGAGCTGGGGTGGATGCGGATGGCCAAGTTATGATTGTCAGCGATATTCTGGGTATTTTCCAGGCCTTTACTGCAAAATTTGTAAAAAAGTATGCGAATCTGGGAGAGGAGACATTGAAGGCCCTTGAGACTTATGTTGAAGAAGTAAGGACAGGGAAGTTCCCTGAAGCCCAACATACTTACAACATGCTTGAAGGGGAACTCCCGAAACTGAGGGCTGCTCTAAAGAAGTGATTCAATATTATCAACGGAAGCGTGTTAGCCAATGTGGTAATAAGGGGATTGAGAGTTTCGAGCATCTTTTTAAATCCCAAATACCAAACACCAATAACCAAATAAATTCCAATCACCAATAAATAAAAATTTGATTATTGTAATTTGGTCTTTGATTATTATTTGTGATTTGGAATTTGGGTATTGGAACTTTGATCGTTGCATAATTTATGGGGTGTATGAGTATCCAAAGGAGAAGAAGATGGCTTTGAGGGAGTTGTTAAAAATCGAACCTTCAGTAATGGAGGAGATCAATCGTTTCCTCCTCGATCCAGACAATCCTGTCGTCAATGCATTGCTACAGATTGTGGCAAAGTATGGAACTCCAGATGAGATCAATGCCCAAGCCCAGAAGGCCCGGGACCTTTCCAACCTTTTGGGGAGACTGCGGAAAATAAGCTCTCCCTATATGAAAGACCTGGAGTGGCTCATGGCTGAAAGAGAAAAGAGGTCCTTTATTTCTATATCTGATTTCCGACGGAAAGTTCTCGGGAAACGTGCAGATGAGATCTCCTTCGATGAGGGGAAGGCTGTGACTCTTGAAATCAGTGCCCTTCAATACTTTCCTTGGTTGATCACAGAGGCCCGCCATGCTATCGAAAAACAAGAGGTCATGCCTGCGAGATACATCCGCGTTCGTAAGATGAAGGAGCAGGAGGGAGACCAGGGAGATATCCTGGCCATGGCTGCTGCCATGCAGATCATCGGGGCAAGCTATGTCGAAACCTTGGATACCAAAGGGACAGATGGGTCGAATGTGCATCTGGGTGGCCCGGAGACGATCACAGGATATTTTGGAGGAATCGGGCAACCGAATGAGCATGCCCTCCAATGGATTGATGAATATCTTTATTATTACACTCAATATGGAATACGACAGGTGCTCAATATCAATCCAGGAACGGTGTTATTAGGTTACCTTCTCTATAAATTGGGAATCGACATGGAGTTTAAGATTTCTGTCTTCATGGGCAATGATAATCCTTATTCTGTTCTATGGACGCTGATGACAGCCAAGCTCTTTTCGAGAGAGGATGGTTCCACATCCCTTGTCGGCTTCAACCTGAGCAATTCTGTCGATTGCCAGACTTTGGAGTTATCTGGCGAAATCCGCCGAACGCTTGGGTTCGAAGATAAGGTCCGGATTGAACATCATATCACCGAAACCTGGAAGAGTATCGTCCGCCAGCCCTACAACCGGCGATGTGATCTGCTGGAGGTAGCTTCCCGAGTGCCCAACATCTCAGCCAAGCACGAAGGAGGCGACCCCGAGGTGGAACAGACCCGGGCGCGTGCCTCGGACGTCCTGGATTATTTCAGGGATAAAGAGGAGATTATCTCTTCTGGGGATATGGACCACTTGGAAAAGAATTATATGGACAAACACGATGCGGTCAACCAAACGGCAAGGGCATTAACGGAAAAGGGGTTGTCTTTTGTAGCAGCTTGGAATTTACATAGTCGATAGTATAAGATTCTTCACCTTCTTGCGCTCCATTTCAATTCGTAGCTGAACTCCTCTGAATAGGCACACCCCTAAAGCAACAAAAAGCAACAAATTCCGTTGATTTTGGAGATCTTTAGTGTTAGATTGTAATCGATTTGAAAATTGAATCCATCAAAAAGCAGATAACAGCAGGAAATTATAAATTGACGATTCATGCACTCGAACGATGTGTGGAGCGTCGAATCTCCCCCGAAGAGATAAGAGAAGCGATATTGTCAGGCGAGATTATTGAAGATTATCCAGAGCATAAGTATGGGCCCTGTTGCCTTATCTATGGTACTACCAAAAAAGATAGAATTTTGCACGTTCAGTGTTCATTGGGACCCGTATGGATTATAACTGCTTATGATCCCACACTAAATCCAGAAGAATGGGATAGGGACTTCAAAAGGAGGGAAGAGAAATAATGAAATGTGCTATTTGCCATTCCAACATGATTAAGAAAAAAGGAGAAATGGAATTAAGAATCGAGGGGAAACTTTATTTGGTGAGAAATGTCTCCTTTGATGAATGTCCTTCCTGTGGAGAGAGAGTCCTCTCGCCTGAAGTGGCTCAGATTTTATACGAAGAAATTAAAAACAAGAAATATGTGGAGAAAACTATTAAGATGCCTGTCCTCGAAGGAACCTACGGATAAAATATTTTAAGGAAGGATTGATCATTCTGGGCCTATCTTGTGTCATACTCGCGAAAGCGGGTATCCAGACTTGTCCCAGTGAAAACAGGGAACCAAAAAGCCTGGATTCCTGCTTTCGCAGGAATGACGAGGAAACGGGACGTGTTCGGCAGTTTCATTGGGATGTAAAATTTCTTAGGCCAAGGATCTGCCGTGCTTCGTAAGAGGTGGCTACCTGCCGTCCAAGACGCTCGGCTAAATCTACAGCCATCTCCACCATCTGAGTATTACTCGAAGCCAATACGCCTCTCCCCAGATAAATGTTATCCTCAAAACCTACTCGAATATGTCCGCCCCAGAGGATGCTCATGGTAATCATAGGAAGCTGATCCTTCCCGACGCCGAGAACACTCCACTGGGCATTCGAAGGAAGTTTACTCTTCATGAAGAGAAGGTTTTCAGGTGAGGCCTCGATCCCCCATTTGACCCCCATGCAGAGCTGAAAATAGGGAGGAGGATCAATCCATCCCTTTTGGATAAGATCACAGGCTTGATAAATATGACCTACATCAAAGACCTCTATTTCCGGTTTGACACCCTTCTCCTGCATACATTTTGCCGCAGCCTCCGCCCACTCCGGTGAGTTGAGGAAAACACGGTCCTGAAAATTGATGGAGCCCACGTCAAAAGAGCAGAGGTCAGGTTTGAGAGATACAGGTTGAAGACGCTGCGAAATGACATCCGGCCCATCCAGGAACAGACCGCTTGTCGTTAAGTTGACGAGAATATCGCACCGCTCGCGGATACCATCCAATACTTCTTTAAAAAGTTCGATTTTAAAATCGGGTCGACCGGTTTTCGGATCCCTAACATGGACATGGACGATTGCGGCCCCTACCTTATGGCATGCCACAGCCGCCTCTATGATCTCTTTTGGAGAATAGGGGACGGCCGGGTTCATCTCCTTTGTTGGGCGTGAACCCGTTAGGGCAACTGTGACGATGATCTTTTTCTCCATAAATTCCTCGTATCATCCAATGAAAAGTTTAAGACCTACTCAAGTTGAAATTTTATTTTTATGGACTCTCATATTTATAAAAAATTTTATATGAATTGTAAGGTAAAATGCAATGCAAAATTTTAAATAATTTTTGCCATTCTCTTTTCAGTTTTTTAACTATCGAATAGCAAAGCGGATAGGCATTGCAAAGAGTGTCAACAGATGAAATTAAAAAACTTGACAAAAAATTGGTAACTTATAGTATTTCCACTATTAAAGTTAGTATTATTATATTAGGCAATAGATGATTGAGGAGTCCTATGTCTAAACCAAAGCCTAACAGGAAGACTAGGGAATTCAATTTTCTCTTGGAGAAGGCCAAAAAACTCGGTGCTCTGGAGACAAAGATCGTAAGCCCGAACAAGGTGGTAGTTGAAGATCGCGTGCTGCTTAAATGCAGAGCAGGGTGTAACTCGTACGGGCATAAATTTGTCTGTCCTCCATTCGCGCCCACTCCTGATGAGTTCAGAAAAACGCTGAAGGAGTATAAAAATATACTCATTGTCAAGTTCCCTGCCGATGCCGAAGCCGAGGAGGATGTTGGAAGAAGTCTGCTAAGAAACCTATGCGCACCCGATACCCCTCTAGACCTTAGAGATCGAACAAAGAAATTTTGGGATGTCTGGAATGGTGATAAAAGGCGTATCCTTTTGGCAATGCTCGAGTTGGAAAAGGCTGCTTTTAATCGAGGCTATACACTGGCTTTTGCGTTAACAGCAGGATCCTGTACTCTCTGTGAAAAGTGCAATATTGGGGGCAGTTGCACGCATCCGACGATGGCGCGATTTCCAGAGCATGCCCTCGGGGTAAATGTTAAGAAAACACTTAAAAATGTAGGAATGTCGGTGAAGTTTCCTTTCGAGAGCCATCCCGAGGGTATTGGAATGCTGCTTGTCGATTAGCTCAAAGTAGATTTTTATCGATTTTTATAACAGATTGTTACCACAACTATAAAAGGATCGTTTTGATTTCATTTGATCACGCCATGCGCTATGCCTGAAATCGGGAAAGAAGCGCTGAAGAAGTCAAAGCCTCCCAATCCTTATTGACACCCTGTTCCTAATCTAATAGACTCCTATTGAAACTGAAGCCTCCGTTATTATCTATGGGTGGGTATATGGTGAGGAGAGTTACGAAGGCTGCGGAGGAGAAAAATGCTGAGAATTTGCTCATCATCCACGATAAGAAATTGGCTTCACTCTATACAAAGAACTGGCAGGGGCACGCTCAGCATTCCGAAGTTTATCCGCCTTCGCAGAAGACCACGGGCTTGACCCGTGGATGAATGCAATTAGAAATGCTACGGCGGATGTCGCTAACCCTAACTGGCGGATAACCCGCCGAAGCCTTGGCGTAGGTGGGTATTTCAATTAGGTACCACGGGCTTTGCCCGTGGGGCTCCATGTTAGCAGAGGGTTGAACAGGTAACATATTGACGGTAACAAAGCAATTTTTGATAGGGGGAAGTGGTGAACATGATTGAAGAGATAAAGGAAACTCTCAGGATGGAAATCAGACCGAACTCACAAGGACTGGAGTACCTCGAAGCAGTCATTAACAAGAAAGACCTTGAATTGCTTCAATCTTTATTAAAAAAACATTTAGGCCCAGCAGCTAAGGAACCTGGAAAGGAGACAAATCTGCCTAAAGAAATTCAAAAAATAGTTGATTCTTTGGGTGGCTTGCGAAATGAGCAATCATTTTTCTATAAGCAAGATGGTAATCGAGTCATATACGGTGCTCTTTGGCCCTGGGAGTCCAATCCTAATAAGATTACGTTAAAGTCTGGTTTAAGGAAATTGGTCTCTAAGAGGACTGATAGGACTGCTGGAAGGACTGGGGGCAAACCTTCAAAAATCAATTAGGAACTAATAAAGGGGGGGAATTTTTTTTATTGGCAAGTCAAAGGTTTATTCGTTTGATAATGGAAAAGGGGCTTATCCTATCAGATCAGCCCCTTTTAATTTTCATGGAGCCCACGGACGGATTTGAACCGCCAACCTGCTGATTACAAAGGGGCCTCTTGGTAAGATTAAAAGTGAGGTATGATCAGATTTTGGCCCTTATGGGTATAATGTGGGGCGGTTGCGATTAAAAATTTTCTTGCTTTTATATGAAAAGTAGTATATAGTTTAATCGTTGTATAGAGGTTTTTGGCATTGAGACGAAAACCTGTAAAGAACTCTAGACCACTTTTTTAAAGGTTTTTTATTACCCATACTGAGCCTTCCAACCCATTTCTGCGTAATTTAATCATTGCTTGCCCGCAAGTCGTGTGAAATCGTGGAAATCATTGGTTTGGCGTAAAAAAGGAAAGGGATAACTCCGTTCAATATCGACTGAGTTATTTAAGGATTGACGATGAAGTTTTCAGAATTAGATTTAAAACCAGAGATTTTGAAGGCCCTGATTGACATGGGTTATCAGGATTTGACACCCATCCAGGAAAAGACCTTCTCTCCTATCCTGAATGGCAGGGATCTTTTGGCCCGGGCAGAGACCGGCTCGGGTAAAACAGCGGCCTGCAGTATTCCGCTGGTCCAGATGATCGATCCTTCGCTCAATGCCATCCAGGCTCTAATCCTGGTCCCTACCCGTGAACTGGCACTTCAATATGTGGAAGAGATAGATAAAATTTCGAGACTTGCAGATGTCGTCCCCTTTGCCATCTTTGGCGGATTCCCGATGGGGATTCAAAAAGCCAAATTAAGGGATAAGGTCCATATCCTCGTCGCAACACCTGGACGATTGATCGATTTTCTATATCATACTACGTCGATTGACCTCTCTTGTGTTCGTACGCTGGTTCTGGATGAAGCGGACGAGATGCTGAAGATGGGTTTTATTGAGGATATAGACTTCATTATGTCCTGTCTGGTCCACGAGCACCAGACATTGTTTTTTGCAGCGACGATGCCCGAAGAGATCGATCGATTGATCAAGGTCTATCTGAAAGAACCCGTCAGAATGGAATTAAATAAGGAACGGGTGGCTCCGCAGAGTCTTGCTCACCATTTTCAGTATATGGGGCGACGTGATCGGCTCAATGCCCTGATCGAATACCTAAAAAGGGAGAAGATCTCCCAGGCCCTCATCTTTTGCAATTCACGACATCACGGTGAAACACTGATAAGGGAGTTGGAAGGAAGATTTAAATCGATAGGGTATATCCACGGAGGTCTGGAGCAATCGAAGCGAACATCAATCTTCGAGCGTTTTCGCCGAAATGAGATTACCTTCATGATTGCCACT
>Ga0315285_10002118_pt1 | contig 20743 bp, 8 predicted proteins | sample YL17G09_36_MG_FD_203698 | JGI IMG/M metagenome (GOLD analysis project Ga0315285, IMG submission 203698) | Sediment microbial communities from Yellowstone Lake, YNP, Wyoming, USA - YL17G09_36 | ecosystem: Environmental > Aquatic > Freshwater > Lake > Sediment | place: USA: Wyoming | collected...
TGGCAATAAAACCAGTAACACCAGTTGATTGGAGATCAGACGACAGGTATGTCATCTTTGATAACGGACTGCCTGACAGCAGAAACGGTCTCTCCTTTGGTACTTGGACTGGTTACGAACGGGAACTATGCGTTGATTTTACCACCGACCTTGGCGAATTTAATATCACCGGTGGCGCATTCAGGATGCTGATGAGTTCCGGTGGAGGGCCATCGGGCATTACCGGAGTCACGGTTTACTTCTACAACTCCACGTTAACGGGTGGACCAAATGCTACAGCTGTTTATACTCGGACTGCCACCTTCACAGCGGTACTCACCGGTGCTATTTACTTTAGCAGACCTGAGATCCTTGTCACCTGTACCTTTGACTACGTCTACCTTGGTACCACTCCGAGCGAGGTGTGGTGGGTGCAATTCCAGCCTGCCGTGATCGAGAACGCGTTCTGGCTCACCGCAGCGGCCAATGTCAGACCTGCCTATATGTACTATGCGGATTATACGTTTCCAAAATGGACAAATACAAATACCAATTGGCCTGGCGCAAACTATGATATGTCGTGCACACTCACCGGGACGAAATTATTAATAGCCCATGATGTCGGTGTCGATTCGATCAACGCCCCTGTGAGCGGCGCAGCCAGCAGTCCAATTGCACCGAAAGTGACTGTCACGAACTACGGGAACAACATCGAGACGTTCAACATGAACGTACAAATTCAAAGGTTCCTTACTCCAACCAGTTTCTATTCCTATGGTTGGGAAGACAGCATCGCACCGATATACCCACATCCAGTTGGCACTTGGAATGTCATTAATCAAAACTTCAGATACTCTACTGATTATTTCTGGACGAGATATAGCGGTTCCACCTATGCCCATACCGGAACATATTCCGCAGCACTGTATACCTATTCTACGTATATTCCTGAAGACTACCTTGTGACACCTCAAATTACCGTCGCTCTTGACACGGTCTTCTCGTTCTGGTCACGGTCCTATTCAACGAGCTACCCGCTCGATGACCTAAAAGTGGCTATCTCTAAAACAGGAAACAGCTGTGGTACTATGTTCACGATAGCACCTAGTGGGGTACCTGTGGATACCATCATCGACATGCCCATCACCTATGTGCAGCACTCGTACACCCTCGCCAACTACGTTCCGGTAGGTTCAACAGTATACGTCGCGCTCTACCAACTCGCTGGAATGGGAGGGTACCGAACCTTCGTCGACGACATAGCATGTACGGGTTCAGGCACAACCTTTTCCGAAGGGTTTGAACTCGCTGCTTGGACTCCTGCAACTACTACACCAGCGGCTATCCCAACTTGGTGGACCAATACGTTACAATCTGGCACTTATCTATGGACACCACAAGGAGCTGGGTATTTACCCACATTCGAGGGTCGACACGAGGGACAATACATGCTGTTTTACAACTCCTACTCTGCATCATCTGGATACGGATGTAGAGTCTCCATGAACAGCAACCCGATTAACTTCGCAGCGACTGGACTTAGCCAAATCATTATGAAGATCTGGAATTACAAATATACCTCTGGTAGTCTTGATACAATACAAGTTCAAGCGTCCACCAGTCCGAGCGGACCCTGGACAAATTGCAGCCTACCGTTTACCCATTACAGCACAACTTTAGGGTGGGCGGTAAACGAGGTCGATCTCTCCGCGTTCGCCGCGTCGAGCACCGTGTATCTCGCTTTCCTTTCCAAATCTTTGTATAGCTACAATATGTACATCGATGATTTCTCGTTGTGGGCTTCAGGACTCGTACCAGGCGGGTACAATCAGGACATTTCCGTGGCAAACTTGGCGTCCATGGAAACCAGACAGATCACCTGCCCCAACTGGATATCCCCACAATGGCAAAACCCTGCTTTTGAGAATATCGCCGTTGTATACAACATAAAGGCGGCAGCACAATTAGGCACTGACATGAACACTGCTAACGATATGAAAACCAAAGACTTCACCCTGACCTACCCGTATCTTCACGATATGCAAACGCTCAGCATCGACTCTCCAATCACGAGTGGACCCGCAGTGGAATCATACCCTGTGAAGATGACCGTAAAGAACATTGGGCAATACCCGGAGAGAGGATTCTTCTCAAATGTCAAAATCACTGGAGGCACATACGTAGGCGGTTACGATTCAAACTTCGATGGTGACAACGGCCGGTTGACTGCCGGTGGTGGTACCTGCTGGGAATGGGGTGTTCCAACATATGCCTCAGGGCCTACTGCTCACAGCGGGACCAAACTCTGGGGAACTATCCTCGCAGGCACCTATTTACCAGGACACTACTGGTTAGACACGCCGGTCATAAAAGTCCCCATTGGGGCAGACCTCACCTGGTGGCAATGGTTCTACATGGAAACTTCCTACGATGGTGGGAACATTAAGTACTCCCTGGACGGAGGAACGACCTGGGTGCGACTCACTCCAATCGGAGGATACACCGGTACCGCAAACAGTGCCAACCCACTGTACCCACAACCAATCTATACTGGAAGCTACCAAACCTGGGCACAGAAGACCATCGACCTTGGAAATGTAAGTTTAGAAGGACAAAAGGTCCAGTTCCGGTTTGACTTCGGAGCTGACCCATCGGTAAACTATGCTGGTTGGTACATTGATGATTTGAAATGTGGTGGTTTAGTTCTTAGCCCAACCATAGACAATTACGATGAAATCGCACCAATATCGACTTATATCTATCCTGGTGAATCCAGACAACTCACGTTCTCCCCCGATTTCGAACCCGCCAACATGTCAATCGGTATCTCAGGCACCGTCATCTACAGTGTTGTGGGAAATTCAGCATTACCCGGTGATACCCACACGGCGAATGATATCGGGTCTGCGAGTTTCCAACTAACCTACACTCACGATGTGAAGGTGAAAGACATCCAACACCCGCCAAAGGGTGACAGAGCCTTACTCACAGAAGGATTCGAAGGCACTGGTCTCCCAACAGGGTGGCTCGCTGTCGACAACGATGGTGACGCCTACAACTGGGATTGTGACTGGACCTACACGCCGCATGCCGGGTTACAAAGTGCAGCAAGTGCATCCTACATCAATTACGTGGGACCTCTCACCCCTGACAACTGGCTTATCACCCCTGCACTCAACACATACGGATCAGATCTGACATACTGGCATGCCGCACAAGATGCTGCCTACGCAGCAGAGCACGTTGAAGTGTGGGTCTCCACAACCGGAACTACTGTCCCAGGCGACTTCACCGACTTGGTTGATGAATTCACCGAGACATCCGCCACCTGGAGCCAAAGAACCGTTGATCTCTCAGATTACGATGGACAAACCATCTACATCGCATTCAGACACTGCGAGGTCACAGACATGTACTGGGAAAAGATCGATGATGTTGAAGTGACTGGCGGTGGCGGAGGCGGAGCTATAGACCTCTGGCTTAACGTAGGCACCTACCCGATTGCGACGACCATCCAAAACCTTGGAGTCTTCGGAGAGAGTGACCTTAATGTCACGGCGCAGATCTTCTTCTTCAACCCGAACGCGACCCTTGTCTACAGCGATTACTTCATTATCTCTTCCCTCGCAGCTGGTGCTGAACAAATCGTCACCTTCGATTCCTGGACCGTAAATAACCCAGGCAGTTACCTCCTACGATTCGAGGTAGCACTGGCAAACGATGATGTCCCAGCCAACAACATAAAAGAGATCGACATCGGCATTGATACCACACCTCCGGTCACCACGCACGCACTCACCCCAGCATCACCCAATGGTCTCAACGGCTGGTACAACACTGCCGTCAAAGTAAAATTGACAGCCACTGATACCGCTGGATCCGGCGTCCAAAAGATAGAGTACAAGATTAACTCTGGAAGCTGGCTGACCTACACCGCAGAAGTCCCAGTCTCAACAGAAGGACCAATCACCTTCTACTACCGGGCCACTGACAAGGTAGGCAATGTAGAAACCCCCGAGAAATCCACTACCTTCAAGATCGACCTGACAAAACCAGTTATCGCAATGAACTACACGTGGGAAAAAGTCGGGACCAACCAGTACGATGTCACCGTGACCGCGACATGTTCAGATGCAATCAGCGGTATGGACAGAGTCATGTTCTACTACAACGATGCACTGCAGGAAACAGTGAATGGAACCGGACCTACCTTTGTTTGGATCTATCGCTGGGCTCCCTTACAACATGTCACCATCAAAGGAGTCGCATATGACAAATGCGGATGGAGCGACTTCGCGATTCTTACTAACATAACAAGCCAAAGCCAAAACCAACCACAGAGCCAACCACAGAGCCAAAACCAACCATCACAACAGAGCCAGAGTCAAACAGTAACAGGTCTGAAACAACAGTTAGGCCGATAAACGCACTAGTGATACAAAACCATAAAACCAAAAAAGGGTGAACACACACCCTTTCTCTTTATTTTTTTTTATCTTTTCTTTCCTGCTATTGTTATTGTTTCCTTGTTTTAAACGATGAATGATCAAATAAATAAATTCAGAGGCATAACCTCCCTCACCACATGATAAAAACAATGAACAACACACATCACTTTCTACCGAAACGCACTCCATCGAACAGAAAACATCAATAATTTGATCATGATTGTCTCCTGCTTACGAAAGAAACCAAAAACACTGTTGCACACCTCTCTGTCTTCTAAAAGATCGCCGTAACCCACTACACTTTGTTATTTGCTTTATAAATACAGACAAACTCGCTTTTTTCCCTTTTTATTCATGTTTTCTTCAGTTAAAACACCCAATCTGACGAATAAGAATCGTCTTCTGCTTGGGAAAAAGAATTTATACTATGACTCTATTAATATTATTAGAAAATAGGGGAATCATATATGAAGGACGGAACAAGAAATAAAAGAACGGTAGGCAGATTAAGTGTTGTTTTCGCAGTCTGCATTGGAATGCTTATGGCATCTGCGGTCACCACTGTTGGAACGTCTCCGCAACTTGATAACCAAACACTAGTTCCACTCAACGAAATGAAATATTCGTTTGAATTCAACGAGCCTAGTGCTCAGATAATGCACAGCAACGGTGCAACCTTTACGACCGTATCCATTTCAGGATGTCTGTCGATAGGGAAACAAGCAGGTGAACCAACCATGCCTGTCAAACCAATTACACTACTGCTCCCGCCCATGAAGACGGTCTCCCAAATCACCGTCAGCGGGACACCGGTTACTGTCATACCATCGAATATCGATCTGACTGAACAACCGATTTTCCCGTATCAACCATCAGTGCCTCTTGGAAGCGATCAACAGCCAGAATTCACCATGAACACGGACGTTTATTCTTCAGCTGCTCTCTATCCAGCGGCGAGATATTCAGACTATTCTATTAGTTACTCTCACGGATATACTATTCTGAACCTCAACCTCAATCCTCTCCAATATAATCCTCAACAAGGAACATTGGTGTATTACCCGAAAATGACGGTTCTTCTCACCCTGAAAGCAGATACCGCAAATCAGTTCTTCCAGAACAATGCTGAGGATGCAGCCTGGGTGAAAACCCTGGTGTTAAACCCGGAGATAGCGGATCTGTACAACATGGCGACAATGCCGACATTCGATTACCCAGGAGGATTGTGTGATCCTTCGGAGAATTACGATTTTGTCATTGTTACCACAACTCAAAACGGACTTGATTACTGGGACACCAGCACCTCTCTTCCCTATAACTGGGTAAGCCTTCTTGACCACCATGCTGGCGATGGAATAACCGGCACCCTTGTTACCAGACAAGATATTGATGCCTGCACTGCATATCACAATGCCACTCCTCTGTTCAACGATGCCCAGGCACATATCCGTGAGTTCTGCAAAGACGCGTACCAAGACTGGGGAACAAGCTATATCCTCATCGCGGGAGATGCTGATACGATCCCTGCACGACAAATGAAAACAGCGTACGAAAGCAACATCGATGCAGATATCTACTGGAGCAACCTTGATAATACGTTTAACGCTGATAGTGACACCTACTGGGGGGAAGAAGGGGATAATGGATTTGATCTGTACGCCGAACTTTATATCGGGCGTCTCACCTGCGATGTTCCACAGGATGTCTCCAAATGGATGACAAAAAGCCTCTTCTACGCGAATAGCGCAGATTTTGAGTATTTAGATAACGCAGCGTTCTACGGGGGAGACACTACTTGGGCTTGTCAAGGCGATGATTTCATTGATTACAGCGCTATCAAAGGAACCGATGATTGGCTTGGTCCACAACCCCATAACGAAGGGGTATTCCCCGCTTTTGTTGGCTTCCAGTATGGATTTGAGACCTGGAATGCCGTCAACCCAGGGAATATGTTCAACCTCTCTGTGAAATGGTGCGGGGAGCCACCAAACCCTGGTGGCTGGCAAGGAGGCAGTACATCTCTTGCAATCAACGGATTAAAAAACGCTATTAACAACGATCAAGTCACGTTAATTTCAGCTATTGCTCATGCAGATCCTACGATGTCCATGGATGTTTACAATACCGCCTGGGAGAGCCAATATTTCAACACAAAACCATTCTTCCTTACCGATTACGGGTGTCACTGCGGTGATTTTTCTGCAGTGGATGATGGCGTCCTTGAATCCATGCTGTTCCATTCAGACACAGAGCTTGCCTTTGCGTGTGTGTATAACACCTGCTACGGATGGGGAAATAACTATGGTACAAACTCAAGCAGCGCGTTCCAACAAAAGGAGTTCTGGGACTATTTCTTCGACGTGGAGAATAATTCAGGGGACCTAGCGAATTGGCAACTCGGAAAGGGACAAGCCTGGTCAAAGGACAGGATGGCACCGACCATCAACTGGGATTACTCGTATGGCACCTGGCGAGCAATTATTCAAGGCTGCGAATTATTCGGTGATCCAGCCCAGACGATACGGACACCTCATCCAAGCGAAGCACCATTGAAACCCACAAAGCCGGCTGGTCCAGTCAAGGGAGTCTGGAACATAGAATATAGCTACACCAGCTCGACAACAGACCCAGAAAACGAACAAATCTACTATCTCTTTGATTGGGATGATGGAAGCAACAGCGGTTGGCTTGGTCCTTATAACTCAGGACAAACCGGGACAGCATCCCATACGTGGACTGAACTAGGAAACTACAGTGTCACGGTGAAGGCACGGGACATCTGGGGAGCAGGAAGCCCAGCGTCAGATCCGTTAGCCGTGACGATTACCGATAACACACCACCGAATGCACCTACGATCACTGGTGAAAGCCACATCAAGCCACGCGTTTCCTACACCTACACCCTTAACGGAACAGACGATCAAGAGCAGGATTTGTTTTACGACATTGACTGGGGCGATGGGAACGGAGGAACAGGGATTGGACCGCATCATTCCGGTGAAGCATTTACTATGGCGCACACCTGGAAAACAAAGGGAAACTATACCATTAGAACACGGACAGCAGACACAGCTGGTGCACAGAGCGAATGGGTTACTCTTCAAGTGGTGGCACCCACTGCGTACCAGTTCTCACTCAGCGCATTCCTTCAGCACCTCTTCGAGAAGTTCCCCCACATGTTCCCAATCCTACGACACCTCATGGGGTACTAACACCCCACCCTCTCATTTTTTTTCATTTTTTGTTATAAACCCGTTAAAAAGAACAAAATATTGATAGACCGAACATAGACGAATGTCTTTTTTTTTCGAACGAACTTCGACGAACATTCACACCATTTTACTAGCTGAACAATTCAACTCATTTTCCATGGTAAGAAGAATTTGCAATAGTCTTTTGTAAGTATTTTTCTTAATTATAGTATCAATGTTATACAGGAGTAGGCATTATCAGTAATTATATGAAAGTTTATATACTAATACTTTCTTTCTTTCTTATTAATATCTAAATTGAGAGGTAGAAATTTATGATGAAGAAACTAATAGGGATTTTTGTGTGTATATTGATGATATGCAGTGCATTGGTGAGTACCAATACCCTAACAAAAAACGCACAGGGTTTCGATATCGAAGATGGTATAGTAACCGTACATATCCCCGTAGGTACATATGAAATTAGAAACGTAAAACAGAACCATGAGATAACGATTGAAAATTATGGTCGTTTATTAATACCTGGGAAACCAATCCTACCATCGAAGATATTCTCAATAGCGATTCCACCGGGAGCAAAAGTTCAAGATGTCCAATTTGAGACAGATACAGTGAGTATTCTTCCTGGAGTTTATCATATACCCCCAAGTCCACTACCGCGAGTTATTGGTCCAGAAAATTCAGTTTTATATGAACGTGATCAAAACCAGTATGCGGAGAACTATAAGTCGGTGTATGGACAGAACGACCCGTATCCCCTCTCGATCGGGGAGGTTATGGGTACAGGTGGATATCGTAAGTATAATCTTGTCGATGTACGAATAACCCCCTTCGTCTACTACCCCTCCTCTGGCAGATTGATGGTTCACAAAAACATTACAGTTACTGTGAAATATACGTTTCCAACTGATTTTTGCTCTACAGATATTATAGCCGATAATCTTCCACGAACTGAACACACCGCACAGGAAATAATTATCAACTATGATCAAGCCCAGAGGTGGTACACGAACAAGCCAACAAGCAGAGAACAATATGATTATGTCATCATTACCCTTGATTCATTGACTTCATCAATCACTTCGCTTGTTGACTGGGAGACTACCAAAGGAAGAAGTGTAGAGGTAGTTACGACATCATGGATAAATAGTATTTACGTTGGCTATGATCTTGCTGCGAAAATGAGAGCGTTTTTGCGTGAAAAATATCCCTCAGATGCATGGGGTATAGAAGACGTGTGTCTCATTGGTAATTACGATGATGTCCCGATGCGCCGTACAGCCCAGGATATCGGATACGGGCAACCAGAAACTGATTACTATTACGCTGAACTATCGCTTCCCGATAGTCAGTCCTGGGATGCAGACGGAGACCATCAATACGGGGAAAATTCAGATCCTATTGACTTTCAGTCTGAGATAAACGTAGGTCGTATCCCTTGGAGTAACCCTGATACAGTTCAGAGTATTTGTGAAAAATCTGTTGCCTATGAACAGAACAATGACAATTCATTTAAGAAAAACATCCTTCTTCTTGGCGCATTCTTCTGGTCTGATACCGACAACGCGGTTCTTATGGAGTATAAAACAAACCCGGCTTACTATCCATGGATGACGGACTGGACAGAAACACGATTGTACGAGGATGCCCAATCATCATATCCCTGTGATTACGATCTCAATTATAATAATGTAGAATTAGTGTGGTCTGCAGGGACCTATGCATTTGTAGATTGGGCAGGACATGGATCACCAGACGCATGCTATGAGTATTACCCCTCGCAGGCTTTCGTCGATGAGGATACATGTCTTCAGTTAAATGATGAGTATCCAGCTATTATCTTCGCTGATGCGTGTAGCAACTCGGATACCGATGACTTGAATATTGGCCAAGCGATGCTGAAACAGGGTGGCGTTGGTTTTCTTGGTGCTACAAAGGTAGCCTATGGATGCCCTGCGTGGAACGATCCTTATGATGGGTCAAGCCAATCATTAGATTGTTTCTTTACGGCACAGATAACCTCGGGGGAGTACACATTAGGCTCAGCCCACCAATGGGCGTTAAGAGAGATGTACGTGAACGATTTATGGGGCTATGCAAAATATGAGATGTTCGAATGGGGAGCAATCTGGGGGAACCCTGATCTAACCATGGGTCCAGTGATCATCAGTAATCCACCGACACAACCCACAAAACCAAGTGGGAAAACCCAAGGAGTTTGGAACGTGATGTATTCCTATACGAGTAGCTCTACCGATCCAGATGGAGATCAAATCTTCTACCTGTTCAACTGGGGTGACGGAAATAACAGTGGATGGATAGGACCATATTCCTCAGGACAAACCGGTACAGCATCCCATACGTGGACTGAACTAGGAACCTACAACGTCACCGTGAAGGCACGGGACATCTGGGGAGCAGGGAGCCCTGCATCAGACCCGTTAACTGTGATGATTACAGATAACACACCGCCGAATAAACCTACGATCACCGGCGAGAGCCAAATAAAGCCTCGCGTTTCTTACACTTACACCCTTAACGGAACAGACGATCAAGACCAGGATTTGTTTTACGACATTGACTGGGGCGATGGGAACGGAGGAACCGGATTGGGGCCGCATCATTCCGGTGAAGCATTTACTTTATCGCACACATGGAAAATAAAGGGAACCTATACCATTAGAACACGGACAGCAGACACAGCTGGGGCAAAGAGCGAATGGGCTACCCTTCAAGTGGTGGCACCAACTGCGTACCAGTTCTCCCCTGAGACATTCCTCCAGCACCTCTTCGAGACGTTCCCCCACATGTTCCCAATCCTACGACACCTCATGGGGTACTAACACCCCACCCCTTTTTCTCTTTTTTTTATTCATGGTTATTCACATCTCCTCAAAAAGATATTTACATGCATTTCATAAGTTATCACAGATTTCTGATGCCCCTCAAAAAGATGAGAACGCGTTTTAATGGTTGCGGTTAAGAATATTAAGCGATCCATAGTACATATAGGGAATTCTGTAGATAAAAAATAAGTATTTTTATCTTATCATTTTCTTGGATGTGGGAGCAGAAAGCCCTCCTTTCTTTTCCTTTTATAATCAGCATTTTCTCCTGTTAATTCTTGCAATCCTTTAGATGATAATCATCCCCCCCCTCAAGCATAAAGCATTTAAACTATCCTATCATTAATATTATATAAGTGTATGGATAGGGGAAATACATATGAAGAATAAATCAGTGGAAAAAATAGCGGTAGGTAGGTTAGGTGTTGTTTTTGGAATCTGTATGGCTATGGTCATAACATCCGCGGTAACACCCATAGGAAATTCTCTGACACTGAACAACCAAACGATATTACCTATAAATCAGTTGAGTTATTCGTTTGAATTTAAAGAACCAACTCTTCAACTCACCTCGGTTCAGGATTCTCTCTATACGAAAATCCAGATGCCAGGATGTATTGGATTGGGGAAACAAGCAGGCGACCCAACCATGCCTGTGAAATTTATCCAACTCCTCTTACCACCGAAGATGACCGTTGATTCGGTGGTGGTCTCAGGTACACCGATTCAACTGAATCTACAAGGGATAGATCTGACCGCTCAGTATGTTTATCCCTACCAAAATGAAGTGCCTATAGGTTCTGATATTCCACAAGAATTTTTGATGAACGATGAATTATATTCATCAAGTCAACTCTATCCTGCAGCAAATCATGGAGATTACCATATCGGATACTCTCATGGGTATACGATCCTTGATATGTCACTCTCCCCCATGCAATTCATTCCAAGTAACGGACGAATCTTTTACTATCCTGAAATGACTATAACCATTAATCTAAAAGAAAATGGGTACACAAACCCTCTATTCAGGAACAATCCTGATGACGAAGCATGGGTAACAGCGCTTGTTAGTAACCCTAAAATTGCACAAAGCTATCTCGATATACCAACCTTTGAATATCCAGGGGGACTGTGTGATCCAAGTGATCAGTACGATTATGTTATCATTACCACGACTCAAAATGGTCTCGATTATTGGGATACTAGCACAACAACTCCCAATAACTGGGAGAGTCTCATGGATCATCATAGTGCTAATGGATTAGCGTGTAATCTTGTAACTATACAAGGTATCAATGCGTGTACTGATTACCAAAACGCTGACCCCCTTTTCAATGACGCACAAGCACATATTCGTGAGTTCTGCAAAGATGCTTATGAAGACTGGGGAACCCGATATGTACTTATCGCTGGTGACTCTGATACGATTCCCGCTCGGCAATTATATTATTCCTATGAAGGGAATGTCGACTCTGATCTCTACTGGAGCAACCTTGATAGAAATTTCAACGGTGATCATGATTCCCAATGGGGCGAGGAAGGGGACAGCGGATTCGATCTCTATGCTGAGATATATATCGGGCGTGTCACTTGTGATGTTCCTCAGGATGTCTCGAATTGGTTAACCAAGAGCTTCTACTACGCAGACAGCGTAGATTTTGAGTATTTAAATAATGCAGCGTTTTACGGTGGAGACAGTACCTGGAATTGTCAGGGAGATGATTTCGTCGATTACGGTGCAGTGAAAACGACCTTTAATTATCTTGGCCCCAATCCAGGTGCGCATGGCTCCTATCCAGCCTGGCTTGGGCTCCAATATGGTTTCGAGACGTGGAACGCAGTGAACCCTGGCAATCCGTTCAATCTATCAGAAAAATGGTCTGATGCACCATCACCAAACCCTGGTTGGAACGGAAATAATCCAATAGGTGGACTGAGAGATGCTATTAACAATGATCACGTAACTCTTCTTAGTGCCTTTGCACATGCAAACCCACACTACTCCTGTGATGTCCTTGACACTGATTGGGAGTCACTCTACCATAATACACAACCCTTCTTTGTGACGGACATGGGTTGCCACTGCGGTGATTTTAATGATGGCGATGGCGTCCTTGACTCGATGTTATTCCATTCTGATACCGAGCTTGCCTTTGCCTGTACATATAACACTGGTTATGGCTGGGGTTCCTTTGATGATACGAACTCCTCTAGTGCCATTCAAATGAAATGCTTCTGGGATTATTTCTTTGATGTCACGAACAATTCTCAGAGTGAATCCGATTGGCAGTTTGGAAAAGGTCAGGCCTGGTCAAAAGATACGATGGCTCCAATGATCAACTGGACGTACAGCTCTGCCCCAGGAAGTTGGCGCGGTGTTATTGAATGTTGTTTGTTCTTTGGCGATCCAGCACAGACAATGAAATCACCGTCCCCAAGCGATCCACCAGCACAACCTACAAAACCAGTTGGAAAAACACTTGCAGTCTGGAATATAGAGTACTCGTACACCAGCAGCACCACCGACCCAAATGGTGATCAGATCTTCTACCTATTCGACTGGGGTGACGGGAGCAACAGCGGATGGATTGGGCCATACTCCTCAGGACAGACGGGAACAGGAACCCATATCTGGACTGAACTGGGAACCTACAACGTCACCGTAAAAGCACGAGACACCTGGGGGGCAGGGAGCATTCTATCAGATCCATTAACCGTGGTGATTACCGATAACACACCACCGAATACACCTACGATCACCGGCGAAAGCCACATCAAGCCACGCGTTTCCTACACCTACACCCTTAACGGAACAGACGATCAAGAGCAGGATTTGCGTTACGACATTGACTGGGGCGATGGGAACGGAGGAACCGGGATTGGGCCGCATCATTCCGGTGAAGCATTTACTATGGCGCACACCTGGAAAACAAAGGGAAACTATACCATCAAAACACGGACAACAGACACAGCTGGTGCAAAGAGCGAATGGGCCACCCTTCAAGTGGTGGCACCAACTGCGTACCAGTTCTCCCCTGAGACATTCCTCCAGCACCTCTTCGAGAAGTTCCCACACATATTCCCAATCCTACGACACCTTATGGGGTACTAAACCCTCCCCTACTTTTTTTTTTTAAGAAGAAAATCCGGTTTTCATCCCTTCTGTCATGAAAATTATCCCATCTAAAGATTTATATAAACCATTACATATGTTCTATTACCTGTTGTAACAGTGGAGGTATACAAAATGCGAAATGATTTGTGGACGAAAGCATTGGTTTTAGGAATAATACTGTTATTTGTTGGAGTAAGTGTTGTATCTGGTAAAAGCGAAAATTTCATTGCATCTAATGAAGTTAGTTTTTATAAATGTAATACACAAGGCGGACGTAGAGATAAACTTGATCAACAGCAAATAAACATCACAGGTTGGCGAGTAATTGGAGAATCAGGACCTTATGGGGCTCAATCTTTTACACCTTCATTAAATATTTTAACACGGGTCGTACTCAATGTCTGGGCTAGCAAGGATGGAGGAAATGTGGATGTTCTAATAAGAAAATCATTAGATGCTAATAATTTGACTTCCATCTCAATACCTCAAAGTGAATTACCTTCACCTGGATGGTTCTATTTTGATTTCCCAGATATAATTGTCAATCCAGGGGAGCTTTATTACATAGTGGTTCATTACAATATTGGTAATCTTTTTAGTTGGGGATTTTCTAAACTAAACCATTATCCAAATGGTGAGGCATGGATTTATGAAAAGAATTGGTATCAAGATTTAAATTATGCTGATTTTTGTTTTGAAACCTATGGAATTAACAGTTCGACACCATTTCCACCTACAATAACTGGCCCAACTAATGGAAAAGTAAGGGTTGCTACTGCTTATAATTTCACGACAACAGATCCTGACGATGATGATGTTTACTACTTCATTGACTGGGGAGATAATAAAAACAGTGGATGGATCGGTCCCTATACATCAGGAGAACAAATAACCGAATCACATAGTTGGTTAAAGAAAGGTAACTATACAATCAAAGCCAAAGCAAAAGACCCCTCTGGTAATGAAAGCGACTGGGGAACACTATCGGTGACAATGCCCTGCTCATACAACATACCATTGATCCAGTTCTGGGAGAGGTTGCTTGAGCGATTTCCACATGCATTTCCAATACTACAACACATATTGGGGTACTAATAATCCCTCAATTTTTCTCTCTTTTTATCATTTGATTCGCACAAAAACAAGATTCTCTTTGGATATGTTTTTAAAGAAGAAAATGTTATAAATCAGGGCTAATCATTGATTCAAAAACAGATTTTTGAAGTGATTATGCCAAAACGAAAAGTGACAGATGAAGAATTATTACAGCTTATCCTTGAAAAGCATAAACGACGGTTGTCCGCTCGTCTGTCACATCACAGGCGGAATAAATAACAAGTAAGTAACCAGGTAATGCTGGGAGTATTTTTCTCTCCCGTAGGTTAGTGATAGAATGGTTGTTTCTTATCTGCTGATGTTTTCAGCAGATACATTGGAATGATGATCATAGAAAATGGTTGAGTGATGTTGATATTATTTATGCAATGGGGGCATCTATAATTAGCAAATTCCTATTGACTTTTGTTAATCTGACAAAGTCAAGTTAATTTAAAAAAAATAAAAGATGATGGAGAGGGAATATCCCGTTATCAGGAGCCTACTTTTATGAAGAATAAAAGGATAGTACCGGTTTTTTGGACCATCGCTGACGGACCATCGGGTATATAGGCTTCAACCTTAATGTGGGTTGTTCCAAATCCAAGGATCAAACCTGACTGAATGGTTACACTTGAATTTGCAGGAATCGTAAGATTGAGTCCCGAGGTTTTTTTACCGATAAATACTCCACTCTGTAAAGTGATACTCCAGTTGACGTTAGACACTGCCTCATTCCAGGTATTTTTAATCTCTGCACTAACCCTGAAAAGACCCCCTTTGACATTTTGCAGTTCAATATCTGGCCCGCTAATCTGAACGGTTAGAGGATCGGACCATGGACCATCAACGGTCTCGTCTTTTGCTTTCAATTTAACATCATAGGTCCCTCCATATACCCATGAATGGTTTGCCTCAACCGTATCACCGGAGGGATAGGGACCAAGCCAGCCACTGTCAGTACCGTCGCCCCAGTCGAACAGATAGTAGATGTTATCTCCATTAGGATCGGTCGTACTGCCTGAGTACGTATACTCAACGTTTATTATTCCACTCGTCGGTCCAGATGGTGGATTTGGTTTGTTCGGTGCACTATTTGACTGTGGCATTGCCGCAATTGTTTCATCAACATAATAGGCCCAAAAGGGAGCCCATGTTGGATCTTGGCCTTCATGAAACGGATCAGAATAGGCTTGCACAGGACTATCATTAAAAACAGCGAGAATAACTTGAATGTTTTCAGAGGAAATCCCTGAATATCCATGAGCCGTTCCATCCCAAACAGTGCTATCTGTATAGGTTTCACCAGCAGGGATAGTTAATACTTGATTGAACGCAAAATCCAAAAAGGCGTGATAATACCAGTTACCATTGTAATCCTTCCATTTAGTCGATTGAAGTTCAATGATATAGACCCTCAGAATCCCACCATAGGCAGATGCATCATTGTTGATAATGCTAAGATCAACCTGTATTTGAGCAGAACCAAGCCAGAGAACATCCATTTGTGCTTCGAGGTCAGGAACCGTCCGTGATCCACAAGAATTCAGGTCGCTTTGAAAGGTAGCTGTGCTCGTGCCAGGATAGACGAATTGTCCACCATCGAAATAGGATGTTGGGACCCAATAAAGATTATAATCGTTTTGCATTCTCGTATTTGCCACGGTATTCATATCAATAACCATTTCCGTATATTCAAAATCATAATTCCCAGTTCCGTAAATACTGTGCCATGCAGTATTTGATGCAGGGCATGATGGGCACCACGTAGCGGTTCCAACTTCAACAAAAACAGTATGGGTATAATCAGATTTCCCTGCATTATTCTCGTTTGTTGTTCGTAGGTTATTATTCGGAAGGGCAACAGCTCCAAATGCGGTATATAATAGAATACAAGCTATACAGATTGCTATGATTCTTTTCATATTCATATATCCCCTATAGACTAATAAGGTAGTTCTTATATAAATATGTTCTTACATCCTGATGTAAATTCCTTATTAATACAATTTATAAAAAAATAAAAAAAAGAAACATTATTAAATACGAATAAAGATATTTTTTTTGTTAATTTAGCGAGAGGAATAAAATGACGAGTATGAAAAAAGAATTGATTTTAATAACCGCTTTCATGATTATTTGTATTGGAATATTAAGTGGTTGTACAACTTCGGATAAGGACACCTCTGATAACGGCACTTCAGATAATGATGATACAATATCAGATGAAGAAAAAATTTTAGGTACGTGGGAAAATGATAAAAACGGAGATATTTTGATTTTTTCTAGTGATGGCACTTTAACTGATCCTCTTGGCGTTAGTAATTATAGATTTGAAAATAATAAGATTATTTTCACAGAGGAGGACTCTAATGTAGAAAAGGTAGCTAAATATACTTTTGAAGGAGAGGATATTCTAATAATTACATATACATTACCAGAAAATATCACAGGTTCAATAATAAATTTAATAAGAAAAAATTAGGAATAAAAGAGTTAACGACTATTTTTATACAGATTTGATTTCAACCTTGCTAGAGATCTTAGGCATCGTATCACACAACAAACCGTACTTATTCATCGTTTGAATCATAAATTCAAACCATCTACGATAAAAAACCATCTTCTTATTACTTGTAACCCTTTTCTTGAATTCAACAATATATTCCTACTGCCAATGCATCATATCAATATGTATGATAACACATACAAAAAATAGTATATCTCCCCCTCTTCTAGATGATTTACTGAGGTCCCAAAATGATTTTTTAATCCATGGGGAATGCTGGAGTATCTGAACGTCTTTTTAGATGTTTGCATTCGATGCAAAGAGAATGACGATGATCATAACACCTCTCACAAACGAGCCGTCCGCAGAGATGACAGGTGAACATCGCACCTGGTCGTCCGCACATAGAACATAACCCAACCACATCAGGCATAAGTCTTTTCACTTCCCCAATGATATCAATTTTTTCCGTAATTCTTCAAGTGGCATCTCCGTTATCACTAGCGGTATGTTCTCCCGTTCTGCGAGCTGCACCGCAAGTGGGTCCACACCCCCTGGTTGATGGTACACTACAAGGGATGGTTTAACTGGATGAATCCGGATAGCAATCATCGGACCTCGACCGAACTGGGTTTTCGTAAAAATCAACGCCCGCTCCGTACTCCATCCATAGAGGTTCGGGTAGTTTGCCGATGTAAGCGTCTTAATTGTCTCAACTCCATCGATGAGCGTGAACCCTTTAATGGCCCGGTCTAGGCTGATGCTTGGGGAGGTGACCACCTTTCCATTGATTTCTTTTATCAGTTTCTCAATAGGAATCGAATACGGATACTCCATGATGTCAATGATACCGTCTTGTGTTTTTACCATGAACTGATATTGCTGGATGATCGTACCACCGTGTTTCTTTTCATCGATTTCCAAGAATGCTACAACTATCTTTTTCACGGAATGAATCCCCGGGGATTTCCTTCTCCCAGACTCATAATCACTAATCACACTTTGGGCGAGTCCCAAAAAATTCGCTAGCTCTGCTTGAGCGATATTAAACGTATTTCGCCATTTGCGGAGCGTCTCCCCTGGTTTTGGACTGAGGGTGATCTCCCCTGCGATTTTTTCTGCTAGTATTTCCTTAACGCCCATATTCTCCAAGAACCTACCATGAATGTCGATAGATATATCGACAATCTATTAATAAGTTTCTAAAAAGAAGAAAAACAGCTCAGAATCATGTCTCCCAACCATATTTAAAAACCCATTCGGTGAACTGTTGCCCAGACTCGACATCAACCTCGACGTTCCCTGCGTTGATCTCGTTTTTCCCGTCATTATCACAATCTCCGATGCACACGACTGCCATCCAGCCAAATGTAGGAAGCACCGCTTCTTCGACATACGTCGTCCCATTCCATTGCAAGATATGAGTCACACCCGCCCCAGCGCACACTTCATTACGTCCATCGTTATCGGTATCACCAACGTCAATTCCTTCGATTACCGGTTCCCCGCCAGGCCACGAGATATCAAATTGTATCGCATACCCAGTCCCATTCCATTTAAAGATCGTAATCCGAGGATCGTAATAGCTCAGAAGGATGTCCGCTTTCCCATCATTATCACAATCTTTACATACCACACCAAAGGGGGATTCTTGTCCATGATATGTTCTAAATATCTCCGTGGGAATAAACACCTTGTTTTGGGCATCCCAATTCAACACAAGAACCTTATTTTCATGGGCACAGACAATCTCATTTTGCCCATCGTCATCAACATCACCAATGCCAGCCATGTACACATAGCCATCCACATCAGGATCCTTCCACCCTGCTACTTTTTGAAGGAACAGCCCGTTCCATTTAAACACTGTGATTTCGGAGACAGAACTATTTGATTGCCATCCAGGACCGCCGCTTAAAATCAACTCATTTTTTCCATCGTTATCACAATCACCAATGAGACAATCTGCACTACCACCATCATTGAAAAAAATATACGGGTTTACCCCAATTATCCAATATTTAAAAGCAATGTATCTATAAACCGTGGTATACCATGTCGCAGCAATCTCATTTTTCCCATCATTGGTCACATCGCCGATTGCCATCCCACCAGCATCACAGCGCACGAATGGATAAAATGGTGGATGCAATGCACGAACCTGCGTATACGTCTGCTTATTTTCATTCCATTTCATAACACGGATGGTACAATCCCTTCCGCTGATGAGGAGTTCATTCTTCCCATCGTTATCACTATCTCCAATCGGTTGCGGTCCTTGATAGCGTGCGTCTGTCCATGCACTATTCCCATACTCCATCATCCACTGCATACCATATCCATTGCTCGTAACCTGAGTTGAGGGTTTGTTATCAGTACTGGCCTGGTGATCTAATGCACTGGTAATCCCTATGCTACTCATCGATACAATCAAGACTATCATGACACTAGGAATTAATTTCTTCATATTACCCCTACTATATTTTAGGGTTTAACCCCCATATAAATATATCGTTCCTTATGTATCAACCAAGCACGTTTGTTCTAAAGATAATACTTTAAACCTTTTGTCTATTCCAGACCAGTCAAGACCTATGACTGATTCAACCATGCAGGAATACGACCTACAATTCTTTCATACCAACGGCTATATACGGAAGAAATGCAAAGCTTGTGGTGACTATTTTTGGACATTAGATACCCATACAGAGTTCTGTGGAGATCAACCCTGCGTGAAGTTTAATTTCATCGGGAATTCTCTTGCAAAAAAACCATTGGCACTCGCAGAAGTCAGAGAAAGCTTTCTTTCCTTTTTTGAAAAACATGGTCATTCACGGCTTCATTACCCTGAAACAGGACAACGCTGCCCGGTGATTGCTCGGTGGCGTTCCGATATTTACCTCACCATTGCCTCGATTGCAGATTTTCAACCTCATGTGACCTCAGGAGTGGTCCCCCCACCAGCGAACCCGTTGGTCATCTCACAGCCATGTATTCGACTCAATGACCTTGAAGAAGTGGGAAAGAGTGGTCGACATCTTACAACATTTGAAATGATGGGACATCATGCATTTAATAAAAATATCGATGAAATCTACTGGAAAGAAGAAACAGTTGCATACTGTGACGAATTTTTTAGAACAAAAATCGGGATCCCTCGAGAAGCTATCAATTACAAGGAACAGCTCTGGATTGGTGGGGGAAACGCAGGACCCTGTGTTGAGGTCCTTGCTGGTGGACTAGAAATAGCGACCCTTGTGTTCATGAACATGAAAGAAGATGAACATGGAGGAACAATCCTTGAAGGCAAACACTACGCACCAAACCCGTTGAACATCGTTGATACTGGGTACGGATTGGAACGAATCGCATGGTTTACGACCGGGACACCGACGATATATGAAACCGCGGTTCCAAAGATGCTTACGTTCCTGCTCGACGCGATAAAAGATACATCAGATAAAGGGAGCATCTACGCTCTTGCAGACCATACCAAATGCCTTTCGTTCATGCTCGGTGATGGTATCGTTCCTTCG
>Ga0315285_10002120_pt1 | contig 20739 bp, 17 predicted proteins | sample YL17G09_36_MG_FD_203698 | JGI IMG/M metagenome (GOLD analysis project Ga0315285, IMG submission 203698) | Sediment microbial communities from Yellowstone Lake, YNP, Wyoming, USA - YL17G09_36 | ecosystem: Environmental > Aquatic > Freshwater > Lake > Sediment | place: USA: Wyoming | collected...
TCGATCTGCCGGGCCACCACCGCCTGACAGCTCTGGTCGAGCTGTGTGTGTTCGTAGGTCGGCATCACCAGGAGCGGCATCAGGTATTCGAACATCGAACCGCTCCACGAAAGGAGAATGGGTTCTCCTCCGGCGGTAGTGAGCAGACGTCCCAAGTCGAACCAGCTTTCCTGCGGCACTTGTCCCTGCGCAATCGCGACAAAACTGGAAAACCTCGCTTCCGAAGCCAGCAGATCGTAGAAACCGGAATCCCGCCGCCGTTCACTGACGTTGTAGCCGATCGCCAGCAGATGACGCGTTTCATCATAAAGGAAGTTGCGTTCCATCCGGGCAAGTGCTTCACATTGCCGGGCCAGCCCCTGGATCGCCGCCATCCGGGTTCGGGCCTGCCCGCCGGCGGCCATGACGAGGCGTTGAAGTTCACCCAACCAAATGCTTTCCTCCGGCGTGGCGGCGGAGCTGAGTCGGGCGGCGATCGCCGGCAGGAGCTTTGCCTCCGGTGCCGCCAGGGCGCGCAGGGTGGGGATCTCGTCGAAATCGGGCCCGTCTCCGAGGCTGTTCGGTGCGGACAAAAACTCCGTCCAGGGAGCGAGCAACGTCAGCTCCTCGAAGGCATCGCGACATTGCCCGGCGAAGGCGCGGGCCCACCACCGCAATTGGCTCCCGGGGTCGGCATCGAGATCTTCCACGCCGGCGACCACCGCCGCCGCGGACGTGGCCAGCTGCTCCAGGCACCGCCGCGAAGCCGTGAGCGTAGCGGGCCGGGAACGGGTCGCGGACTCCAGCTCCCGCTCCAGTTGAGCGAGCGGGGCCGGGACTGATCCTTCCGGAGCGGCGGCGGCCGCGTCTCTGACAATCCTGAGGGTGTCGTTTAAGCCTGCAAAGAATCGCGTTTCCAGGATCCGGTGATCGGCCAGTCCGAACAGAGCCGTCCGCAAGGTCAGCAGATAACCCGCGAGGTTTCCGCTGTCCACCGACGAAATATAGCGCGGCGGCAGCGGCTGCAAGGATTGCGTGTTGTACCAGTTGTAGAAATGACCCTGGTATCGTTCCAGGGATTCCATGGTGTGGAAAGCCTTGGCCGTAAGGTCGATGAGTTTCCCGGCCGAAACATAGCCAAAGTCATAAGCGGACAAATTCGCCAGCAAGGTTAGGCCCATGTTGGTCGGCGACGTGCGATGTGCGACCACCGCGATCGGATACTCCTGATAGTTATCCGGCGGCAGCCAATGATCTTCCGGGCCGATGAAGGTCTCGAAGAACGCCCAGGTTTTCCGGGAAATCTTCCGCAGAAAGAGGGTCTGATCCGCGGTCAGCCTTTCTCGGCGGCGAGCGAGCGGCCGACTGATCCACCAGGCGATCGCGGGGGAGGCAAACCAGAGGCCCAGCAGGGGCCCCGCCACAGCCAACGCGGCCGGTTTGAATGCCGCGAGCGTGATCACTGCGGCCGCGGCAACGAGCGGGCCGACCCACATGGTTCGACACGAGCCGACGAGGTCCGTGCGGCTATTGCGATCCGAGTCGCCCGATGGATTCCATTGGAGCAGTCGCTTATGCGTGATCAGCATCCGCCCGGCGGTGCGTACCATCGCATCCAGACTGAAAAACGCTTCGTAGGGCAGGCATACGATCGTGAAGGCAGCCTGAACGAAGTGCCGGCGGGCCGAGCGCACTGCGGTAGTGAAGTGCTGCCCCAGAGTCACATCGACTGGCTTCTGCAGGACATTCAGGGCCGAGGCTAGCAAAGAAGGAGTCAGGATGATGCCGATCACCGCCAAGGTCCAGAACCAGGCCGATGGTAACACGGTCCAGCCCAGAAGCAAGAGGAGTGTCAACGCCGCGGCCGTCAGACTGCGCCGCAGGTTGTCGAAGATCTTCCCGCGGGACAGCATCGAGAGCGGGTTCTTCTGCCGGCGCGCATCGGGGCCGGGAACGCCCGGCATCACCCACTGCGCAATCTGCCAATCGCCGCGAATCCAACGATGCCGGCGGCTCACATCCGCGCTGTAGCGAGCTGGGTATTCCTCGTACAAATGCACGTCGCTCAACAGCCCGGCCCGGGCGTAACACCCTTCCAGAAGATCGTGGCTGAGGATCCGGTTGTCGGGGAAACGGCCGCCCAACGCCCGTTCGAAGGCATCAACCTCATAGATGCCCTTGCCGATGAACGAGCCTTCACCGAACAGGTCCTGGTAAACATCGGAGACGGCGCGCGTATACGGATCGATGCCGAGCTCACTGGCGCACATGCGCGCATAACGCGACCGGTTCGTGCCGGACAGGCTCCCCGCCACCCGGGGCTGAAGAATGCCGTACCCCGCCACGACCCGCTGCCGGTCTTCGTCGTAGCGCGCACGATTGAGTGGGTGCGCCATGGCGCCCACAAACTGACACGCCGAATCGCGTGCCAGTTGCGTATCGGTATCCAGGGTGATCACGTACTTCACGTCCGACAAAACCGCGGTTTCACCGACGACGAGCGCGAAGCGATCACTTGCTCCGCCGCGCAGAAGCTTATTCAAATCCGCCAGCTTGCCGCGCTTGCGCTCGTAACCCATCCAGATCCGGTCCTGCGGATTCCATCGGCGCGGGCGATGAAACAGGAAAAAGGTATCGCCGATCGGACTCCGGTACTTTTCGTTCAGCTCTTCGATCCTCTGCTGGGCCAGCCGCAACAGCGGTTCGTCCTCCGGCAGCGTTTCTTCGATGGCGTCGAGAAAATCAGTGAGCAGACCGAAGTGGAGGTGGACATCCCGATTTGCCAGGAAGCGGACTTCCAGTGCCTTGATCAGGTCCTCGATGTTTTGAGTGCTCGTGAGCATCGTCGGCACCACCACCAGAGTTCGCAATTCCTGCGGGATCCCTTTGGAGAAGTCCATTCGCGGCAGCGGGTGCGGCGTCGCCAGCAAAGTTGCCAGCCAGTTCACCAGGGCTACCGCCAGATGACTGGCGCACAGAAGCGAGAGCAGTCCGACCAGCCCGAGGGCCCAACCCTGCAACCCGTCGGCATACGCCTTCGCCGCGAAGCACCCGGCGAAAATCGCCGTCAATAGCAGGATGGTGCCGCCATACAGCAGCAAAGGAAACCGGCGGCTGACTTTGCGCAGAACCTCAGCAGACGATAAGCGCACCTCCGCCATTCGTTCGAGCTGCGCCAACCCCTCGTCGATCAGGTAGAAGCCGACGTGCGCCGCGCGGTCGTCGCCGCCTTTCCGGGCCGCTCCCTCCTGCGCCAGCTGGATCGCTTGGCGCGCCACCTCGCTCTCGGAGTGCGGACTGCTCTTCGCAACCCTCTCCACGACGTGGCGGTAGCGATCACGGGTGGCAAAATCCATCTGGCCGTAGACGTCGCCAGGATCCTCACCCAGGGTCTGCTCGACCACGCTCATTGTCTCGACGAACTCGCGCCAGTCGATCGCGCCCAGGAAACGGAGGCTGCCGATGCTATTGCTCATTGAGACCTGGTCGGCAGCCTGTTGTTGGTTCTCCGAGCGCACCAACTGTTTGATGGTCAGGCCGGCCTCGGACAGTCGCTGTTCAATCCAGGTGAGCGGCAGTGCCAGAGCGGCACCCTGGCCCTGCAAGCGGCGCGTGAGCTCCGCCACAAACGAGCTCACCATCGGGGGGGTCGACCGGGCCATGTCGGCGATCGCCAGAACCAGGCTCTTGGGGTCCTTCGCGGCGATCTCCGTCATCTGGTCGGCCCAAGAGTCGGCGCGGTTTCGATGGATCCTGTCGGCGGCGATCCGGGCGGCAATCCGCTGCAGATTCTCGATCAGGGCCAGGCGCAGCATGATGGGGATGGCCCAAAGTTCGCCCAATTTCAGGGTGGTCACCGACTGGTAGGCGGCTACGAAACTTCTGAGGTTTTCCGGATCCACCCGGCCATCGCCGTGCGAGATGGTCTCCAGAGCGATGTCATACACCCGCGGAAGCCCAGCCGATGGGCCGTTCAGCAAGTGCAGCAGCTCACGGCTATAACTCTTCGGCAAGTGTCGCTTAGCCGTTCGAATCTGTTCCTCAATCAAATAGAAGTTGTCGAGCAGCCATTCCCCGGCCGGTGTAATCCGGCGGTCCGCCTTGACGTCTTCGGTCAGCAGGTTGCGGACTTCAAGCAGGAGACTTTCATTCTCGGCCAGCCGCGCCAGCAGGCGGTCCCGAGGGCGTCCGGGCTTCAACTGGTGCACACCCGCAAGGATCTTGCCATGCTGCTCCATCTGATCGGCACCGAACAGTTCCGATCGAAGGGGCAGTTCATCGCCGGCATACTTCTGTGCCAGGTCGCTTCCGCGGAGGCGCGCCCACATACGGAAAAAGGTTCCGCGAACGGTCTGGCCGCTCAACTCCATTTTTGCTGTCTCCTTCTGCCAGATCCAAAACGCAAGACCTGGCACCGGGCACAAACGAAAATTGAATGCTGAATGCCCTTCGACTTCGCTCAGGATAAACGGATTGCGGAATGAACCAAATGCAGATTTTAGATTGACGATCCTCCTTCGCCAATCCTCCTGCGCTAAAGCTACGCAGGACAGGGGCTATGGAGGACAGGGTTACGAATAAAAACCAAACCGGGATCAGCGCCCTGGGAAGACGATAATGTCACAGGTCTTGGCCGATCCCATCTTATTCGCCTCTGGCATCTTGGTCCAGCCGCCTCTTATGCCTGGAATGACTGACCTAAAGGTTGAAAATCGGAGATCTCCTGCCGTTCCAATTTTCTCCGTGTGTCTTCAAATTTCCTTACAATCTCTGATGAATACAATCGATCCCCACAACCCAGGCAAACATCGGCCTTCACCTTCATTACCACCACGTGCACACCGCCCTTGAGAAGCTTTTCCACCTCTTTTTCGACCAGCTCTCCCCCGCAAACCGGGCATTTTTCAAATGGCTTCATTACTTTTTTCTCCTTTCCCGCCAGTTATTCCATCGTTCAGGGTCGGGGCGATGGACCGTGATTAAAACCGCCCATCGGCTTTGTTTATTATACACCCAAACACTATGAATAGGCTCCGCTTTCGTATTTCGTCCTAAGATCAAACAGCTCGGATATGGTTTATCCGTCTGATAATCTTCAATAATCTCTCCATTGGACACGGAAATATATATTTCCTCCAGATTCAGTTGATCCGCATCGGCTTATTCGTCAGCATGATCGGTTATTCGGACTCGATTTCCGTTTATTGCTTCAATAATTTCGGATATTTCCATAAAAATAGTAACCGGCATACACCATTTGTAATTATTTGCTTATTGTTAATAATTATATCCTTTTATTTTATTGGATATATTTAAAGATTTTTTCGGACTTATCCTGAGTAAGCCCAAAGGGTCGGCGGCTTGCCCCGAGCCAGAGCGAGGAATCCACGATGTTATTTCTTCGCTTCGCTCTTTTCTGCGGGGAAGGTCCTATATGCTAGAATTTCGGCTGCTCGGGAGCGCCAGCGTGCTCGGGAGCCGAAGGCGTGCTAAGTACTATCGATCCTTAAATCCTTTGAACCCTTGCACTTTGCCTCCCCTAACCCTGGTCCGACTATCGAATGTCCAATATCAAGGGCTGACCCCTTATTTTCCTGACCCCTTATTTTTCCTTTACTTTCCTTTTAAACAATATTTTCCTGGAGCGATTCCAAAAAAGCTTCGATTTTCATCTTCAAACGAGGTAGGTTTCCTGCCTCTTCCGCCTCCAGGCTAAGCATTCGGAAGCCTTCCGCCTTTATCCGGTCCACCAGGAACGGATGCTCAAATAGATAAGGATCACAGAATTTTTCTGTAATCCAGATTATTCCGTCCGACCCGGAGCTCTTGGCCATCTCGGTAAGCTCCTCGGCAATCCGGGCCAGGGGATATTTGCCGGGACAGGGTATCTTTTTCAGATAATGACCGGCCAGGGATCTCAGGGGATCGGATCCCACTTTTACCGGCTCCCAGCAATATCTGAGACCGTACCCAAAGTTATCCGAAACCACCCGTCCTCCGAGTTCCTCGATTACCTGAGCGACGACATCCGACTCCTCCAGGGTGTTGCTGAAGAGGGTAAATTTGAGCTTATCTGTTCCGTCTGGAACCGGCGGGCTTTCCCGGAACCAAGCCAGCAACTTCCTCAAAAGGTCATTATGAACATCTTTGGGGATGACCAGGCCGGCCTTCACCACCGAGATCACATCCCTTCCCGACACCGGCGAACCGGGCAGTTTTCTCAGCTCCGAGAACTGTTTCATCAGGGAGCGATTTTCGTTATAAATTTCGATCGCCTCCCTTAATCTCTCCGGACTGGATTCCTGCCCGGACAACTCCCCCAAAAAATCCCAAAGGAGTTTCAGTTCTTCGTGATAATAGTTTTCCGCCTCTTTCCCCGAGGTGGCCGGAGCCTGGAGAAAATAAGACCTGATCCCGACATTCCGGTTCCAAACCCCGGAAAAACCCCGAAGCGCCTCGCAGGCGTGAGCGATCACCACTCCATCAACATATCCGAGTTCCCCGTTCAGAGCCTGCTCCAGACAACCCTTGAGATGGGCGCAGAGAAATTCCGGAAGGTACTGGCCGCTTTTCGTGATTTTTCCGCTGGAATGGAGGATCTGCATCGGCAGCAGGCCAGAAGCCCAGATCAATTCTTCCGGGGTCAACGAGTTAAAATACCCGACGACTTTTCCGCCCTTCTCTTTCCACTCGGCAGCCCTCCGGGCCCGCTGGCAAAACAGCTCCCTCGCCTGGGATATCATGAGTAACCGCCTTTCGGAATATTGCCCCGGCGGCCAACCGAATCCGGAGCCGGAAGCCGCCCGAATCTAGCCATTCTTCCTCCCCGCCTTCCGGCTTTTCAGCACGTCCTTGAACATATCCACCATTTCCCTCACCTGGTTCCGGTCGTGGCCCCCGGGATCGGCCATATTCCCTTCGAAGATCAGGTGGGGAATTCCCTTTCTCTCCTGTAAACTCATGGCCACATCGAGCTGGCCGGTGGAGTAGGCCCGGCATCCCTTGTTCTGAAAGACCACGATCCCATCAACGGCGTGGGATTCAACCGCCTCCTCGATAATCTCGATCTTGCGCTCGAGCCTCCGGTTGGTCCAACCGCTCAGGTATTTCTTCGCCAGGCTCTCAAAGGGATGAGCCGGATCGAGCCGCTTGGACCAGTACTCCTTGAAAAACGTCTCGTATACAAAAACCATTCCCTGGCTCTCAAAATAGTCGATGAGATCCAAATCGTGGAAAATCGGAATGTTATCCCAGATCAACCGGAATTCCTCCCGGGGAGCCACGCCGATTTTCCGCTCTGCCTTTTCCCGGACCTCCTCGTACAGGGCCCGGTAGAAATTGGTGGTTTCCTCCGCACCGGGAAAAGTCACGATCGGAAACATCTCCACCGTCAACTGGCGAAAGCTGATGGGGGAAGGAATGGTCTTTCTCAATTCCAAGATCTCAGAAAAATACCAGCTGGCGGATTCCGACAGTTCAATCGCCCGGCGGAACCGGTCCGGATCGAGCCGGGATTTGGTCTGTTCTTCCAGGAAGGAGATCAGCTCCTTGATCTGGCTGATGAAGAACTCGAGATGCCGGGGCTCGTAGTCGGCGCACAAAACCGGACCGTCAATGATGAAATGCGGGACCTGATAATAATGCTGCATGAGCTCCCACCAAAGAACGTGAATCCCGCAGGTGTACGCGCTGCTGATCAAAAAAGTCGGGCGGGGCATGCCCCCGTTGGTTTCCGGGTAGGCATGCATGGACCCCAGCGCGCAGGTGGAGAAGGCGCAAAGATCCCGCGAGATCCCGGCGATCTCCGCGGACCGGCAGAGCTTGTCCACCTCCTCCGCCGGATTAAAAGCGCAGCCCACGGAAGCATGCGCTTCGGGATAGAAGGGGAAAATATCCATGGCCAGAAGTATTTCCGAAGGCAGGTAGCCGGTAACGTAAGTGGTTATCTTGTTCCCGGACTGGGCTTCCGCCAGGTCTTGAAAATATTTCTCGTAAAACGCATTCCGGAGTTCCTTTACTTCCTCCCGTTCCTCCATGTCTTTCCGCTCCTTTTTCCGGCGCCCGCTCTATTTCATTCCTTCGGGGCAGGTCAATCCGAAAACCCGCGATTGCCCATCAGGAATTATGGCGGGAAACCCGACTTTCTTTCTTTGCCTTTCTGACAGGCGTCATAACCGAAAAGAGCGGCCCCCACCGCGCCGGCGATCTGGACATCCCAATCGGTGGTGACCTTTTCGAGACCGACCAGTTTCATCAGCCGGTCGATTACCCCCCGGTTTTTCGCCATCCCGCCGGTCACCACGAATTCAGCCTCAATCCCCACCCGCTCCAGCATGGAATAAATCCTCCCGGCCATGGCCTTGCAATAGGCGGCCAGCACTTCCTCCCTGCTCCAGCCCTTTCGCAACAGGCCGGTGGCCTCCGATTTGGCATAGACCACGCAGGTACAGGATACCGCCGGCGGTTCCGCCCCCCGGAATTCGAAGGACCGGTAACCCACCTCGGTAATGGGAATTCCCAGGAGGTCGGCGAAAACCTCCATCCCCCGGCCGGTCCCGGCCGCGCATTTATCATTCAGGAGAAAATCGACGACCTTTCCGTTCGCATCACACCGGATGACCTTAACATCCTGCCCACCCACATCCAGAACCGTTCTTGTTTTCGGCCCATAGAGAAGGTTGGCCCCGCGGGCATGGCAGGCAATCTCGGTAATTGTCCGATCAGCAAAGGGCACGTTTACCCGGCCGTATCCGGTTCCCACACAGTAATCAATCCGCGCCTCGGGCATCTCGGCGGTTTCGAGAGCCTGCCGGAGAACCCGGGCCGCGCTCTCCGGGCTGTTCGATCCGGTCCGAATGTTCGCGTAGGCCTGGATTTTGCCGTCAGCCATGATCACCGCCTGGGAACTCACCGAACCCACATCCACCCCCACCGAGATAAACCGGGCCTTCCTCCCGTCTCCCTCCGGGTTCTTCCAGCTGGATTCAGTCCACTTCCAAAACTCTGATTTCTTTTCTGGAAACATGAGCGCGGGCCCGGGATTAGGCTTCTTCCGCCGCCAGGATCGCCGCCCCCACCGCGGCCCCGTATTCCGGTTCACCGGTGATATACATGGTGTCCAGGCCCAATTCTTTTTTCAGCGCTTCCGCCAATCCCGAATTGCGCCCCACTCCACCAAAAAGTACTACCTCCCTTTTGACTCCAATCCGCTGAATCAAAGCCCCCAGGCGGCTCGCCAGGGAAAGGTGAATAGCCCGACTGATATCGCGCTTATCCACCTGCGCATGGATCAATCCCACCACCTCCGATTCGCCAAAAATCGCGCACTGGGTATTAAGGGGGATCTCCCGGCTAAACTCAAGGCTCAACGGACCAATCTCTTCCAGCTCCACTTCCAGGGCCCGGGCCATGGCCTCGATATAGGAGCCGGCCCCGGCGGCACACCGTCCCCCCACGGCAAAGTCAATCGGATTTCCTTCCTCGTTGATTCGCGCCACGCGGCTCTCTTCCGCCCCCACGTCCACTACCGTTCCCGCATCGGCAAAGAAGTACCGGGCGGCCCGGGAGATGGCTCTGACATCGTTTGCCCGGCTCAAGGCCAGGTCGAGGTAATTCCTGCCCGACCCGGTCCCGCAGATCCTTTCGATCTCACTTTTTGAGATCCCCGCCGCCTGGATTGCCTTCTCCAGGCATTCCTGGGCCGCCCCCACCTGGTCAAAACCAGTGGGGACAGCTCCCCGACCGATGATTTTCCCATCCTGGATGACTACGACCTTGGTGGTTTTAGCTCCGCAATCTATCCCGGCAGTAATCATGGTTGTTTCGAAAGAACCAGGGGACATAACATAATTGATAATTCAACTTGTGTTCGGTATCTCCCAGATAACTCTATTGATCCCACCCTTATTTTTCCCCGCCCTCACCTGGTTCAATCCATTTGATTCCGACACCGTAGGAATCTTGCGCTCCCCTGCCGCTTCCACCACTAAAGTATATCTAAATTCCACCCCATACAACCGATAAAACGGCCTGCCGCCGACCGCGGTAAAGACAGGTGATGGGTCATAGGTCATGGATTATAAGGACCTTTTAGATGGGCGACCTTTTTATTTTTTCTGCGGAGAAAGGATACTTTAAAATAAAATTTTTCTCCGGCCGGCAAAAAACAAGACCTTACCGCTGGCATAAGATACTCGGCTGCTCGGGAGCCGAAGGCGTGCCTAGGAGCGAAGCGTGCTGAGTACTCATGTTTTGATGGGCTGACCCCTTCTGTTTTTCAGAGGCTTAGGAGGTCGCCGCTTTTCATGTTATCTGACCCCGGAAGTTTTTGATTTCGTTTTCTTGTCCATTCTGCGGACTGTCTTTTTCTACAGCTCCACCGGGTAATGCCCTCGGATCAGGTGATGAATCATGTTTTGCTTGGCGATTCTCCCTAAAATTTTCTTATCTGCTCCGGTGTCCTGGGACATAAAGGCCCGGAAGTCCCGGGTGGTAAGGAAAAAACCGCGGGGAGTGTAATTTTTTAAGAGCGAGACAAAATCGATCCGGAAGGGGAACTTCATGAACATTTTTAGCGGATTGAATTGGTCCAGGCAGAGCTCCACTTCGCCCCGGGCGATCACGCGGTAGATGTCGTGCGCCCGCCCGTGATTCTTTTCCGCCTCCAGGATGGCCTGGCCGGCCAGGTGGCCGGAGGTAAGGGCGCAGGATATCCCTTCCCCGCCCTGGTGCATAAAGCCGGCGGCGTCGCCCGCCACCAGAAAATTCTCCGTTCCCAGGATAAATTTGTTGTAGGGGGCGAGAATGTGGGCAGACATGCCTTCCCGGAAGACGGTTTCCTGGATTTCCAGTCCGTAGTTTTTTTTCAGCATCTCCAGGTATTTCTCATGAAGCCGGGCGGGCTTGTTTTCGCCCATCCCCGCGTTTCCGATCCAGATCAGCCCGTCCTTGACACTGGCCCAAGTATAGAAGCCGAGTCCGGGATAGAAAAACACGTGATAATACTCCGGGTCCAGATCGATTTTCCCCCGGTAATGGATTTGGATTCCCCCGGTCATCGGCAGGCCCTTGCAGGCCTCGGGGAACATGCGCCAGACCGCCCGGGAGTTGGAACCGTCGGCGGCGACCAGGTATTTCACCCGGAGGGTGGTTTTGGCGGCCCGGCCGTTCTTCCCGAAACGCTTACAGCTGACCGCGTAACCGCCCTTTTCCGTTTTTATATCTTCCATCATCAAGCCGTCCTTGATCGCGGCGCCGCTTTTCTCCGCCAGGAAGAAATCGAAATCCTTTCTCCGGATGTTGGGAACAGGGCTGCGGTTGTCCAAGAGTACCGGTTCGGAAACCGAAGGAAAATGGGCGGAGAATCCCCTCAGGAAGGGGATCTCGCCGCTGTAGGCCGATTCGGGAATGACCCCGAAATGGCGCTGGGTAAAATCCACCGACCAATGGGAGAGAATTCCCGAACACATTTTATGGCGGGGGAGTTTTTTCTTTTCGATCAGGAGGGCGGACATACCCCCGGCGGTCAGCGTCCGAGCCGCCGAGGCTCCCGCCGGACCCGCGCCGATCACGATTGCGTCGTATTTTTTTTCTTGCATAAAGGCACCCTCCCATTCGCAAAGGAAAGAAAATGAAATTGTTTGAGTAACAATTTTTACACGGTTTGGGGGAAAAATTCTAGAGTCAATTTCTCCGCGGTCTCCCGGACTCTTCCAGGCCCGGAAACGGGGGGCGGTCTCCGATGGCCGCCCGGAAAATGATTGTGCTTTGGCGATTCCTGTCTAAACCGGGGTCCGGGAGGATTATAAGTCTTCCCCTGCGCGCGTACCCGTGAAGATGGGGTCATCCCTTGACATTGGACATATTCCATCGCCTTCGAGACATCATTTCCCAAGTCCCTTAATCGAACCGATTTATCTTATCTTTCTGGTTTATCTTGTCTCTCCGGTTTCTTTGGTTTCAAACGCCTTGACCGTGGATACTTTAAAATAAAATTTTTCTACGGTTAGCAAAAAACAGGACCTTACCGCGGGCACAAGATACTCGGCTGCTCGGGAGCAGTAGGCGTGCCTAGGAGCGAAGCGTGCTGAGTACTCATGTTTTGATGGGCTGGGCTGGCCCCATATTTCACTCGACATTTGTACCACTCCGTTTATCCTTGATTTTCGATAAAAGCTCTTCCAGCTTGGCGATTACTGAATCTAAATCGTCAGTCTCGAAATCAACCTTGCCCCGGAAGGTCAGGTGGTTGCCCCGAAAATTGTAATTAACCGGCTCGGAGGGCCTGCCGGCCGCCGTTTTTGGGCCGAAATTACGCGATTTAACTAGCTGTAATAGCTTATCTTTTTTCAATTTACCGGATTCCGGTAAGGTTGCCAGCTCCTCCGCCGTCAAGCTGGCGATCTGGAGCATCTCCGAAATATATTGCTGCCGCTTACCTACCCCTTTTGCGATCTCATCCTGGGTCAGGGACCGGGCTTTCTCCTCCGCCAGACCCGGGCCGGAAAAGGAAATCTTCTCCGTCAACTTCTGGATCGCCCTTGCTTCTTCCAACGGATACAGGTTCTGCCTCTGGATGTTTTCCACCAGCGCCTTCGCCAGATCGTCAAAATCCCCGTGACCGTAAACCGGGGTGCACCAGATTTTTTCCCAGCCGAGCTCCCGGGCGGCCCGGTACCTCCGATGCCCGATCATCAGCGTGACCTTGTTGTCGGTGGGGGTGCCCTTGAAAACCTGGACCACCACCGGCTGGATCTGGCCGCGTTCGGACATTGACTGTTTCAGCTCCTCGAGCTCCGGCCCCTCGATCTTGTCTCTCAATCCAAAGTTTCCCGTAACCACCTGATCCAGGGGCAGCCAGTAGGATTCCCCCGGCTCAAAATTTTCCCCCATCTCTATCCCCTTTTTTAATGTTTTTCACTCAAAACCCGAAACCATATTCTCCGACGCGGGAAATTCAAGTTTCAAGGTTGAGCCCCTTCTGCTCTGGTTTTTCATTTTTTCAGCGGATAAGGGGCGTTTAAAAATGACTTTATTCTAATGCGCACAAAAAACAAGACCCGGCACCAAATATCTTTTAAAACAAGTTAATATTTCAATTATGCCCCCCAATTTATTTTGATAGTTCTGAGCGAAGGGAGGAGGTTTTGGCGAGGGAAAAAGTGGAGAAAATCATCTCAAATAGCAAGGTAAAGACCTGACCCTGGAAGTTCAGGAATGAGTTTTCTTCTCTTCGAGAAAGACCGGGCCTACTGCCGCCTCGCCCGGCAGAGGATCAGGCTTATCAATCAAAAGGGTTTAAAAGGAAATATTAGGGAGGAAATTGAATGAGCTGGGAGCTCTTCGACCGGAAAATCAAAACCTACCAGAGCCAGCAGTTCTTTCACGAGCGCTGGGTCCACCGGGAGTCAAAAAGCGGGATGGTGTTTTATTCCGATTTGGATAAAGAGGGTAAGATTAAATACGTGGTTGAGGGCTATGGGACCGGAACTGTTGATCCCGATACTTTTAAAGAGATCACCGAGATAGCCCCGATCCAGAGGCGAGAGTTTTTAGATCTGGAAGATGCCAAGCGGGCTCTCAAGAAGCTCCAGCGTTCCATTGTTAATAAATAACATGGCAAATCTTTAAGGAATGCCAATTTTTACGAGTACTCGATTGCCTCTGTTACAAGTACTCACCTTTAAACGCATCTATTAATGTCAAAATAGCTTCTTTATCATTCAACGTTTGAAAAGATATCGTTTGTTCTTTTGAAAACTTATTTATTTTTTTTAGATTGAAATGGCATAAACACAGAATTTTCTTTTTTGCAAATTTGGCAAGTTTCTTATTATCTTTAATAATGAAATTGAGTCTCATAAATAACATCTCGTATGTAATAGCCAATGTAAAAAGATAAAGGAAAGGCAAGTATGTTATTGATAAGAGAATTGGAAGTAAAAATGAGAGTATGTTTTCGGATGTGGCAAGGTTTCGAAAATCACCAGAGATTTTAACGATGGTATATCCCAAAATTGTTATGCCTAAAATTGCCAAGATACCGTCAGTTAATTTTTTAACAGGCCCGAATTCTTCTTTTGTGCCAGCCAGAGCATTCATAACTACAATAATCGTAATTATGGGAATAAGAATTATCTCAAACCATAATGAAAATGTATAAATATTTACAATAAATTCAAGTATTAAAACAAGCTTTATATTGTCTAAAAATAATTTTTTAAAGTAACTCTCTTCTTTACTAATTTTCTCAACATTTATTAAAAGAACAAAGGCCGTTCCGAAAATCCAAAAAATGGTGTCCTTAATTAGAGGAAAAATCCAGAGGTTTATTTTGTAAAGCAATAATACAATTAGAGAAACATAAAAAATCATTAATAAAAGCACGATTTGTATCTTTAACTTGAAAAACGCCTTAGATAAATTTATTAATGATAATCTTATTTTTCCATGAAAAATTATAAATATAAAAAATAATATAAACCAGATAATAAACGCTAGTTCTCTATTGTTAAAAAAAGAAATGTAATAATTTAAATAATTCATTTATATTATTCTATTTACTCTATTGGATTAAAGGTTCGGTCTTTTCATTTTCTCATTAGTCGACCTGATCTGTTTGGTTGTGGTTACTTACAGACCAAGTGCCTTTACGACGGCCGAACCGAAAGAAGTAAGAGTCAAGGCGGCTGTTTGTCCATCGGGTAAAGGGGTAGACCGAATAATCCCTAATTGCTGAAGCCTTGAAAGGGCTGCTTGGGTGGAAATGGCGGATATAGTCCTTGTGCTAGGATCTGGTCCGGCAAGAGGACCACTGGTTGCAAATTTCGACAGATATTTCAGCATATATGAGTCAAGAAAATCAATCGCTCTCTGCACTTTTAAAGATTTTTCTTGCTCGATTTGCTTCAGAAGATCAGATATAAGTCGAGAGATGTTTGCCCGTTCATTATCTAGTTGGTCGCGGTCATATCGGTGTACGATGATGTGACCGACATCAAAGTTGAGTGGTTCGTCGTCACTGCGAATGAGCAGGATCTCCGTAGATTGACGAATCGCGTGAGCGAGACCGATTTCGTACATTACATTTCCATTGCGCTGACCCTGCCATTTCCCTTCCCTTGCCACCGAGATGTCTGCTAATATGAGGCGGGAATGGGCGATTCCATCAAGGATGCTAATTAGTACACTGCCGGTCAAAGTAGAAACATCTACTCTTCGTGCCCGAAGTTGGATGGCAGAGACTAGTTCGATAGCGGGACGAATTGCCAATTCCCAAATAGGTGTGAATTCTTGGTGGAATGGCATAGCAACGAAAATCTCGTTTCTGATCTCCGTTCTCCAATAAGTATCAAAGAAATCTCGAGGATACATGTAATGACCTTTTTATAAAAGGCTTAAAATGCTATTTGCTATTTGCATTTGGGGCAGGGCATATTTACTTGGTCCCAGGGCTCCAAATTATCGTTATGGCAGATTGGGCATTTGCCAGCGTCATCCTTTAGGATATTCTTCCATTCATTATTTGGCTCAACCAAAACCTCCACGATTTCCCTACAATCTCTGCAAATCATTATTTCAGTATATCCACAAGAGGAATTATCCCCATCTGCTGGATTTGTAACCTCATAACCACAATTCAAGCATTTATATTCGAACGCCACTTCCGAGATGAATTTGGTATATTATTTACCTGTTATCCCTATTTATTAGATCGCGGAATTGTTCATCAGTGATTTCAAGGTCTTCATATTGGTGATCATCTTTAACAATTAATATATTTAGTTCTCCTTCAAGTGTATGCTTTGGACCTACGAGATAGCAATTTGGTAAATAAATATGTTTTATGAAAGGTTTTTTTTCAGCATCCTTTTTGATATAGCTTGCACCCTTTATCCCTGGTATAAACCAAGGCTGTTTACCAAAAGCACCGAATTGTTTTTGAATTATATCTTTTAAATGATTAATCGCTTGAAGCGCTAAGGGTCTGTCATTTTTGTCAATATCCGGATTGAAATGAATTGATCGATGCCTAAGTTCAGAAAGATCTCTAAATATTTTAGCAACTTCCGGGAGTAAGACACCCCATGATTTAAGAGTATCGATAGCAAGATCCCAATTATCAAAGGAATTCTTATTATAGATCTTTTTGTATTCAGGAGTGGATAGAAATTCTTCACGAAGAGTGCAAATAAGATGATTCAGAATTCGCTCGCCTAATGCACAAGCTGCAGTCAGGGCAGGATAATAAGCCCCCATAATAAAAGCACTTCGGATTTGATTGAAAAACTTATTGTGAAAAGCAAGTATCGAAATTGGTTTGTTTCCTAAATCTTTAATATTTTTTATTTTTACTTCTGAATCGTTTTGACCATATTGTTCTATAAATCTTTTTTCTATTTTTTCTTTATTTTCACGATGCTGCTTTTTAATTTTATCGTCCCATTCATTAAGGATTTCCCTCTTTAAATATTCGGGCCTGGAATCAAAATCGAAAAATAGTACTCTATAACGCTTCATAAGTTATTTTGGAAAAGGCTTTTTGAATTCTTTTTTCAAAGTCCTCATTTATTGAGTGAAGCAGAAGTTGGAAATGCGGGAGCGATTTTTAAGGCGTTGGGCGAACATATTATTTAATTTATTTCTTAAGTTTTAACTTGGCTTTGGCTGTGGGGAAGGATTTTAGATTTCCTTTCCGGATAGTGGATACATAATGGGCGTTGCAGAGGCCGCGGGCCTTTGCTGGATTTTTACAGCCTCTTTTGGAGCAGATTTTCTTGGACATCCTCGCTGGTTTCCTTTTGACCTTTTTCCTGGTCTTCCTGGCAGGATTTTTAAAGGAGATTCGGGATAGGCGTTTTTAGATTTTTTTCACCGCCTTTTCCAGACCCGAAAGGGCTTGCTCGGCTTTCAGATGCTGCTTGTCTATAATCCTGACTACGGCGGATTCAACCAAGTGAGAGATAATTTTGTTCAGGTTATCCGCGGCTCTTCTTTTGGGCATAAGATTCCTCCGTTTCGAATTATTTCCTACATTATCCATTTTTCTTCTGGTTTGGCATCAAGGTACCAGGAAGAAAAGTGAGTTGCCAACATCCACGTCAAAACCGTTAATAAATACGGACCACCATCAACAATCTTTACCATCAAATCCACTATTTCTCCTTCAGCGGAAATTTTCTCAAACTCAAAATGCTTTCCCATCATCAGAGATATGGCAGATAGTAGAATGATCAAACCATAAAGGAAGGACAAGTCATCAACGCCGGGAGAAACCCCCAACCGCTTAGAAGCTATTCTATCAAGTGAATCAAGTAATTTTTTTATATCATCCTGCAAATTCTTATCATATTTCTCCTCATCCTCTTTTTTAATCACAATTCAATCCCTTTCATAAATTTCCAAACTTTCCCCATCTCAAAGCTATTACTTAATGAGCGTTGCTGAAGCCACTAATTTTAATTGAAAATGTTTCACGTTTTTGATTTATTGTTTACTTTTTTAATTTTATTTCTTTTTTTAAGTATTTCGTCACAGGGAGATATTTTTGTTTTGTAGTGAGAAATATTACCGCCACATACATCGCAATTACATGTTAATTTAATAGCTTCATCTTTAGAGAATCGCTTCGGGCAATCTTCGCATTTATATTCTTCCATTGGCATAAATATTCCTTTCTCTTTATTCTACTTAAAAATAAATTCTAAAGGTAAAATTAAAGTTCCTCCAATTAACCATGCTGATTGTTTAGAAACAGCTCCGAGATCGAACGGAAAGGCAAAACCAGAATGTGCCTCAAATCCGATTGGATAATTTACACTAATTTGGCGAATGCCAAAAGTACCCCCTGCTAGCCAATAATTTTTCGAAGATGTGTTTGATGTTTCCCGAGATTTGTTTGATGTTTCCCGAGATTTGTTTGATGTTTCCCGAATGATAGCATCGAGAAAACCTCCGACAAAAGCTCCCGCTTCCCATTGATTTCGTCCACCAAAACGATAGGCAAGTCCTATCTTATCTAATAATGTAAGGTGCTGGCTTCCATTGTCTCCACATCTAAGATATGAATACCCTAGACCAACATTGAACAAAATTGGCGTATAATGTAAGGGATCAATTTTCTCCAAATTAAGTAATACATTTTGGGCCAATCTCTTTTGTGTTATTGAATCAGAATTATCCAAATATGTATAAGGTACGATCGACTCAACTAATGACTCAGCCAGCACCCTAACTCCACATGTTAAAGTAATAGCTTGCCTTTCATTAGTTATGCAGTTTTCCAAAACCCCAATTTGCGTATCTAATTGAGATTTTATGTGTGTTAAAAGAATACTGCTACTAGCCTGCATAATAATTCTTTTTGCTTCCTTCTGTTCATTATTTCTTAATTTATTATAAAATTTAATGAGGTTTTCGATAATTTTTGAGATATTTTCATTCTTTTCAATAGAATCTTTTTCGAAAATACTTTCTATTAATGTAAAAATTAAATCAAAGGCTATTTCGGAAGACATACTATCTGAAAGTCGAAGAAGGATTTTATCATTACTAACCTGAATAAAACGGCTAGTATTCCAACGAGTTAGCTCATTCTTCAATTCGTTTAGTTCGTCTGACGAATTCAATTGGATCAGGAATTTTTCGAACCCTGGACCATATTGCTTTAAAATAACTCCCAAGGGACTATCCGAATGGATTTTCCGGCAATAGCCTCCTGGGCTATAGATCGGATTTCCACCTTTTTGTAAAACGGTCGAAACAGTTTGATATAAACAAGTATTTCGAGCCGCTTCTGGAGAAAAACGCAATTCAAGGAAATATTTTACAAAATCATGTTCATTAACATTTGGAGGAATAGTTAATTCTAATTCATCTTCATCAGGTTTAGCAATTTTTTGGCATTTATATTTATTTTCATTTCCTCTGCACATATAACCAGGTTCATCATTTGCTGCAATAATTTTAGCAAGCAATCTTAATGAGAAATCTATCAGTCGGTCATTCAATATATCTTCGTTTTGATTTTCTGCATAATCTACCAATAATCCCATTAATAAAGCAGGAATCATGTACTTGTTTAACTTCATTGTAAGACTGATATCTGCTATGTATATTTTTCCGTAATTATTAAATTTATCAAGATTCACAAAACTTTTTTCTTTATTTTTACATTCAGAGTCATTGAGATCTGTTGGGATATTTTTTAATATCTCAACTGATGGATTCTCCAATTTTGCAATAGATTTGCCAACTTCGCGCATAACAATATATCTATCTTCATTTTTCCAATTTTCGATTTTTTTAAGCAATTCATCACATCCTCTTTTATTCGCTTCATCAACAAGATCTTGGATAGTATCGTCACTGAAAATATCTTCTCCCCAGGGATAACCAAAGCTATTAAGATGATTTTCATTATTTTTTTCAGTTTCAATTACAATATTGTATAAATCCTTCTGGTTGATCTGAACAACAATATTTGTAAGCGATGTAAGTAAAAGTCTTACATTATTATTTTTAGGATTATTTAGAGGAATTCTCTTTGTAAATTCTCTTAATAATTCAAAAATTGAATTATTTGAATTGGTGGAATTATTTTTTAAATATTCAGACATTATTTTCATATTAATTAAATTATTCCGAAGAGGCTTACATCCCGATTCAGTATTAATGTTACTTCTATAAATTACACTCATAAAACAATCAGACAAATTATTGGAAAAATCAGTTACATTGGCCGGGTAAGAATTAATATTCTCAAAGAAATCAATATTAATTTCTCGAAGAAATTCATCTAAAGTATTCTTCATTGCAGCTATAGCTGATGCTCTCGCAATGCGACCGAACATTACTCTAATTTCGTTGTCAATTGCCGCTTCATTTGGTTTTTCATTTAATGAAATTAAAAGTAATTCTCCAAGTCCCTCTGTGAGAGAAAGGCATACCTGTTCCCCTTTTCCATTATTTTTACAGACGTCCTTTAGTTTACCCGCAGCCCACTTTTGAGCAAATACTTTTGCAACATGCTTAAATTCATCACTTACCTGTACGTCCGCCTTCGCATATTGAATAAAAGCAATAAAAACAATGAAAAATATTAAAGCAGAGATAATATATTTTCTTATCTTTTCCATTTATAAATAATTCTTGAAACAAAATCTAAAGGCATTTGAGTCTCCTCTCACAATTAACAACTTTCGAAGTCTGAATTGGTATTTAATTTCTTTTGCGATCTCCCTCATCTTCCGAATGGTATCATACCGTGCCTGGTTATACCTTTCCTGAGCTCCCTCCGGGTGAAGATGGGGTCAACCCTTGACATTGGACATATTCCATCGCCTTCGAGACATCATTTCCCAAGTCCCTTAATCGAACCGATTTATCTTATCTTTCTGGTTTATCTTGTCTATCTATCCGGTTTCTTTGGTTTCAAACCCCTTGGCCGTGGATACTTTAAAATGAATTTTTTCTATGGCTGTCAAAAAGCAAGACCTAACCCCGGGCATTTACCCCGGGCATTTATTCTGGCTCATTTTAACCTCTTTTATCCAGAGAATAATACCGGGATAAAGCCATCCATCTTCGTCATGGCAAATGGGTATGCTTGGAAAAGACCAAGCCATGGCATCGGCTTTGATTGCTCTGGCCTGCTTCAATAACCTGTTTATTCTTACATCGATTTCATCCTTATTTTTAGTCTTGATATATGGTTGGCCGAATAAGAAGGCAAGACAGCGCTTTCGTTCAGCCTGGGTTCTC
>Ga0315285_10002124_pt1 | contig 20713 bp, 21 predicted proteins | sample YL17G09_36_MG_FD_203698 | JGI IMG/M metagenome (GOLD analysis project Ga0315285, IMG submission 203698) | Sediment microbial communities from Yellowstone Lake, YNP, Wyoming, USA - YL17G09_36 | ecosystem: Environmental > Aquatic > Freshwater > Lake > Sediment | place: USA: Wyoming | collected...
AAGGGCGTCAAGCAGCAGGACGGGTTGCTGGAGGTCGTCACCCGCGAGATCGAAGTCGAGTGCCTGCCGGACGAGATCCCGGAGCACTTCACCGTGGACGTCACCGAGCTGATGATCGGGCAGAACCTCCGCGCCGCGGAGGTCGCCCTGACCGGCTCGATGAAGCTGCTGAGCTCGCCCCAGGGCGTCATCGCCCACGTCATCGCCCTGCGCGGCGAGGCGCCGACCGAGCCGGCCGCCGAGGCCGTGGAGGCCGCCCCGGCCACCGCCGAGCCCGAGGTCATCAAGAAGGGCAAGAAGGAAGAGGAAGGCGAGGGCGAGGCCAAGGGTAAGAAGAAGTGATCGGATCTTCGCGGGATGGGGTCAGCGGGTGATTGGATTGTTGCGCAGGCTTGCACCCCGGCGGCCCCATGGCTCCATGGCCCAATCGCCCCAGGGCTCGATTCTCGAGTACGTGGTGGTGGGACTGGGCAACCCGGGCGCCGGTTACGCCCGCTCGCCCCACAATGTCGGCTTCCGGGTGGTGGACCGGCTCGCCGGGCGCGAGGGCTTCCGCGTCGGCCGCCGGGAGTGCCGGTCCCTGGTGGGCGCGGGCCGGATCGGCGGCCATGCGGTGCTGCTGGCCAAGCCGCAGACTTTCATGAATCTGAGCGGGACAGCCGTGGCCGCGTTGCTGAAGAAACACGCGCTCGGCCCGCACAGCCTGATCGTGGTCTACGACGATCACGACCTCGCCTGGGGCGCGCTGCGCATCCGCCCCCAGGGCAGCGCCGGCGGCCATCACGGCCTGGAGTCCATTATCGGCAGCCTGGCCACCAGCGGGTTCCCGCGGGTGCGCGTGGGCATCAATCCCGGCGCTGGCCGGGCCGAACCGGAGTTTCTGCTCGCACCCCTGCGGCGCGAGCAACTGAAGGATTTGGACGACCTCCTGGACTATTCCGCCCAGGCGGTCGCTTCCATAATTTCCGAGGGCGTCGCGAAGGCCATGACGACATTCAATCGTCGCGCCCAAGGTGAACCATCCGAGGAGAAATGAGGACCTACGAAGAGTTGTTTATTGTCCGACCGGACGCCTCCGAAGAGGAGATTGACGCGTTCGTCGAACAGATCCGGCCAGTCATTACCGGCGGCGGCGGAACCCTGGACAAGATCGAGAAATGGGGCGTCCGCAAGCTGGCCTACCGGGTGGCCAAACGGGAGGAGGGTTACTACGTGCTGTTGGTGTTTGCCTCCGGCCCGGACGCGGTCAAAGAAATCGAGCGCCGCATGCGAGTCTCCGACCTGGTGCTGAAGTATCTCAGCGTGAGGATCGACGAGAAGCTCAAGCGCCTGGAGAAGCGCCGCAAGCAGCGCGAGAAGCGTGCCCGGCGCAAGCCCGCCCCGGCCGCGGCGGCCCCCGGACGGCCCACGGGCGAGCCGGCGGCGGCCGAGGCCATGCCCGGCCTGCCCACTTTCGGAAAGGAGGCCTAACCCATGCCCGAACCCAGATCCGGAAGACCCGTCTCCGCTTCCCAGCGGCCCACCGGCACCGACAAGGCGGTGGTCAGCCGGAAGCAGTATTTCCGGCGCAAGAAGCTGTGCCGCTTCTGCGTCGAGAAGATCGACGACATCAACTACAAGGACGTCAGGCTGCTCTCCAACTTCATCTCCGAACGCGGCAAGATCACCCCGCGGCGCCTGACGGGCGCCTGCGCGCCGCACCAGAAGCGCTTGAGCGAAGCCATCAAGCAGGCGCGCAGCATCGCCCTGCTGCCCTTCACCAGCTCGCCGTAGAAAGAGGGGACAGGCTACCCTGTCCCCTTCTTTCTTTGAGGAGGAGGATCCCATGGAAGTCATCTTGAGAAACGACATCGACAAGCTGGGCGCCCGCGGGCAGATTGTCAGCGTCGCGGCCGGCTACGCCCGCAACTACCTGTTCCCCAAGCGCCTGGCCGTGCCGGCCAGCGCGGCCAACAAGAAGATCATCGAGCAGGAGCGGCTGGCCCACCTGCGTCGCGAGGCCAAGGAGACCGCCGACGCCCAGGACCTGGCCGGCCTGATGGCCGGCGTCAGCGTCACCTTCGCACAGAAGGCCGGCGAGATGGACCAGTTGTTCGGCTCGGTCACGGCCAAGGACATCGCCGAGGCCCTGGCCCGCCGCGGCTTCAACATCGACCGCCGCAAGATCCAGTTGCACGAGCCCATCAAGCAACTGGGCGACTTCAAGGTTCCCCTCCGCCTGCACCGCGAAGTGATCGTCGAGATCGGCGTGCAGGTGGTCAAGGAAGAATAGGGCGGGAGGGTCGCCATGCCCGAATGCTTCGACCTCCGCGGGCAGACGGCCATCGTCACCGGGGCGGCGCAGGGGATCGGTGAGGCCATCGCCCGCCGCCTGGCGCAAGCCGGGGCCGCGGTGGCGGTGGCGGACGTGAACCGCGAAGGCGCTACGCGCGTGGCTGCCTCGATCGCCCAGACCGCGCAGGCCCGGCCGCTGTACCTGGATGTCACCAGCGCCGACTCGGTCCGGCAGGCCGTCGCCGAAGTCCTGGCCGGGACGGGCCGCCTCGACATTTTGGTCAACAACGCCGGCATCGCCGGGCGCGCCGCGCCCTTGTGGGAGCAGACCGAGGAGGAGTGGCTGCGCATCATCGCCATCAACCTCACCGGCGTGTTCCACTGCTGCCGGGCGGTGATCCCGCACATGCGCGAGCGCCGCTACGGGCGCATCGTCAACATCGCCTCGATCGCCGGCAAGGAAGGCAACCCCAACATGACCGGCTACTCGGCCACCAAGGCCGGCGTCATCGGCTTCACCAAGTCGCTGGCCAAGGAGGTGGCCCAGGAAGGCATCTGCGTGAACGCCATCACCCCGGCCGTGGTCCGCACGCCCATTTTGGAGCAGCTCACGGCGGCTCAGGTAGCCTATATGGTCGAGCGCATCCCCATGCGCCGCACCGGAACGCCCGAGGAGGTGGCCGCCGTGGCCCACTTCCTGGCCAGCCCCGACTGCTCCTTCGTCACCGGCCAGTGCTACGACTGCAGCGGCGGCCGGGCGACCTACTGAGGGCGAGCGCACGATGAACCCACACACCTGCCGCCTGGCCCTGGGCCAGATGCTGGTCGAGCCGGGCGAGCCCGAGCGGAACTTGCGCCGCGCCCGGCAAATGATCCAGCGCGCCGCCGAGCAGGGCGCGCACATCCTCGTGCTGCCGGAATGCCTGGACCTGGGCTGGACTTTCCCTGGGGCGCGCCAGATGGCGCAGCCCATCCCCGGGCCGCACAGCGACACCCTGGCGGAGGCGGCGCGCGCGGCCCGCCTCCACGTGGTGGCGGGTCTGACCGAATGGAGCCGCCACCGGCTCTACAACGCCGCCGTGCTGATTTCTCCCGCGGGCGACCTCCTGCTCAAGCACCGCAAGATCAACGAGCTGGACATCGCGCTGGATCTCTACACCACCGGCGATTCGCTGGCCGTGGCCGCCACGACGCTGGGCACGATCGCCATCCCCATCTGCGCCGACAACTTCCCCAGCTCGCTCGCGCTGGGGCACGCGCTGGCCCGGATGCGGGCGCAACTGCTGCTTTCACCTTCGGCCTGGGCCATGGAAGCGGATCACGACAACCTGCGCGAGCCGTACGGCGCGCTGTGGCTGGAGTCCTACACCACTCTGGCCCGGCTCTACGACATCACCGTGGCGGGCGCGAGCAACGTGGGGCCGATCACCGCCGGGCCGTGGCAGGGCCGCAAGTGCATCGGCTGCTCGCTGGCCGTCGGCCCCGGCGGCCAGGTCCTGGCGCAGGGACCGTACGGGGAAGACGCCGAGGCGCTCATCGTCGTCGAGACGCAGGTTCTGCCGCCCGTGGCCGCGGGAACCGGCTTCGCCGCGGAGTTGCGCCGCCGGGGCTACGAGGGGCCGTAGCGGGACCGGTCTGGCTCACGCTGGAAGTTACGCGCCGCTGCAACTTCACGGGCCTGGGCTGTTTCTTTCATTCCCCGCAGGCGCGCCGGCTCGAGCGCCCAGATCACGAAGTCCAGCCTCTGCCCTCCGAACTGGCAAGGCCGCTGGGGTGGCGGCGGCCCATGCCCCCTTGGTGGCTTTCGCCGAGGGCCACTGCTACCCCGGCATTGGGCAACCGCGGCGCAGCGCCGCGCCGCCCGACGGATCTTCCCCCGGCGCTCGACCGCACTGGCGCCGGGCGCGACGGCGCCGGCAGTGAACCACGGCCGTACCCCCGGATCGGACGCCGCGATGGTATATCATGTCTCCACGCGGAAGCGAGGCGGCAGTTCCGCTTCGCGCTGCGGCTGAGTTTACAGACAGACAAGAAGGACCGGGCCGGGCGCGAACCCCGGCCCCGAATCGACCGATGAGCGACTCAAGACCGAGCACCGCCCCCGTGCGGCTGGGATCTCTCGACGCATTTCGCGGCCTGACCATGCTCTACATGGCTTCCGAGATGTGGCGGCTGCCGGCCGTGGCCGCCCGTTTCCCCGATAACGCCCTCTGGCAGTTCATCGCGTACCACACCAGCCACGTCGCCTGGACGGGCGGCTCGGCCTGGGACCTGATTCAACCTGCGTTCATGTTCATGGTCGGCGTGGCGTTGCCCTGGTCGGTCGCCAACCGGCGCGCCCGCGGGCAAGGCTTGAGGCACCTCTGGCTGCACGCGCTCTGGCGCTCCGTGGCGCTGGTGCTGCTCGGGATTTTTCTCCGCTCGGTGAACCGTCCGATGACGCACTTCACCTTCGTGGACGTGCTGACGCAGATCGGGCTGGGGTACTTGATTCTGTTTCTGCTGGCCTGGCAGCCGCGGCGCGTCCAGGTGGCGGCGGCGGTGCTGATCCTGTTGGCCTACTGGGCCGGCTTTGCGCTGTATCCCGCGCCGGGCGCCGGCTTCGACTACCCGCGCGTCGGGGTGCCCTCCGACTGGCCGCATCACCTGTCAGGCTTCGCCGCGCACTGGGACAAGAACAGCAACCTGGCGGCGGCGTTCGACCAGGGCTTCCTCAACGTGTTCCCGCGCGAGAAGCCGTTCGTCTTCAACGACGGCGGATATCAGACGCTGAACTTCGTGCCTTCGCTCGCCACGATGATCTTCGGCTTGCTGGCCGGCGGTTGGCTGCGCAGCGAGAAGCCGAGCCGCTACAAGCTGCGGTGGCTGATCGGCTTGGGCCTGGCGGGGATCGCTCTGGGATGGCTGCTCGGCGTCACGGGCGTCTGCCCGGTGGTGAAGCGCATCTGGACGCCGAGCTGGACTCTGGTGAGCGCGGGTGGGGTGGTCCTGCTGCTGGCCGCGTTCTACTGGGTGATCGACGTGCGCGGCAAGGCCGCCTGGTCTTACGCTCTGCGCGCCGTCGGGATGAACTCCATCGCCCTATATTGCATGGCGCACTTGTGGGACAAGTTCCTGGCGCAGAGCTTCAACATTCACTTCGGATGGAACCTCTCGGCCGGCTTGTCGGGACCGTGGGTCGCATTTGTTCCGGCCTTCCTCGCCTGGTGCGTCCTGTGGTGGATCTGCATTTGGATGGACCGGCGCAAGCTGTATATCCGCCTCTGAAATCGCGTGCCCGTTGCTTGCCCTCGCGACGGCGACGGCCACAGTACCATGGCCCGGATGAAAGGCGCCGGTTCTGCTCGAGGCCTCCTGCTGGCCTTCCTCCTGGCCAGCGCTGCCAGCGGCGCGGAACCCGTCAAGACCCGGATTTCCAATCTAAACATTTCGCGGTAACTTTGTAGGGGCTTCCGACGCCTTTATTCATGCAGGTTTGAACGCGATGAAGACCCTCCCGAGGCCCACACCCAAGGGGTGACAAACAAAACCAGCCCTTTCAGCTTTCTTTCAACGCTGCTCTGAAGATCGATTTCCAGGGATCCCGAGTCACCTCCGACGGCGGCCTGATTCTGGTTCGCGAGTTGGACGAGTGTCTGGGCTTCGGCGATCTGATCCGCCAGCACCTGAGGGATCCGCGCCGCGGTAAGAACACCCAGTTGCCCCTGGCTGATCTGCTGCGGCAATCGGTCTACAGTCGCCTGCGGTGTTCCGCTACAAGAGCTTCCTATACCAGGCAGAGAGTTGGAAGAAGGCGCGGCGGGTGGTGGCGAAGGTGGAATTCCACGCCGGGGAACTGTTTCCCCGCGTCGGGTTCATCGTGACCAGCCTGGACACCGACAGCCGGGCAGTGGTGCGGTTTTACAACCAGCGGGGCACCGCGGAGCAGTGGATCAAGGAGGGCAAGCCAGCGGTGAAGATGACGCGCCGGAGTTGCCATGGGTTCCGGTCCAACGAGGTGCGGCTCCCTCTGACGTGATCGCCTACAACCTGGGGAACCTGTGGCGGCGGCTGCTGCCGAAGCGGATCGAAAAGCGGTCGCTGACGAGTTTGCAGCAGCGGTTGGTCAAGACGGGGGTCGGCTGATCAAGCACGCGCGCTACTACTGGCTCTGGCTGGCGGAGGGTCACTTGACGCGGCGGCTTTTCGCGTGCGTGGTGCGGCGGTATGGACCCATGCGGGCAATGCGGAAGCCCTGCGGCGCCGAAAGCCGTGCAGCGGCCTTAACACGGGGGGGTATTCAACCCGGATTTCCATTTTTGAGCACTTACTGATAACCTTTCGAAGTGCTCGGACGTCTTTATCCATGCGGGTTCCAACGTGATGAAGCCGCTCTGGAGAGCGAAACCCAAGGGGTGACAAATGAAACCAGCCCTTTCAGCTGTCCTTCAACGCTGCTCTGAAGATCGATTTCCAGGGATCGCGGGTCACCTCCGCCGGCGGCCTGATCCTGGTGCGGGAGTTGGACGAGCGGTTGCGGGGCGTGTATCTGTTTGGCTCCTATGCGCGGAACGAGGAACAGACGGAATCTGACATCGATGTCCTGATCGTCCTGGATGAAATTCCCTCCTACCGGAACGAGATCGAGCGCACCGGGCATCTCGCGTCCAGTCTGTCTCTGCGATACGGCGTGACCATAAGCCGGGTGTTCGTCGCTGAGCAGGACTGGACGAGTTCCGAAAGTCCATTCCTGGCAAACGTGCGCGAGGAGGCGGTTCCAGAGTGAAAGAGGCGACCCGAAGACTGTTGGAGAAGGCCTCCCGCGCCATTCATTCGGCTGAACTGCTGCTCGGCGGGCGCGAGGTCGAATTCGCGGCAGGCAGAGGTTGGCTCATCAACGCATTCGATCGGCGTCTCTAGGGCGACTACGCGCGAGTTCCTGGACGCAGCACATCGGTGGGTTGGAGGCAGGTCATGAACCCCGCCGGCCTCCGGCCCACCTACGCCTTCCCCTGGCACGGGGACACCATCCCGGTGCGGTAAAGGGAAGACGGCTTTCCGCCGATGGATTCGCAGGGGCCAGATGCGCCTTGCCTTTCGCGTCGTCATTCTCCTTTCGCTGGGCTGCCTGCGGTCGCTCGCTCAGCAGCCGTTTTCATCCCCGGGTTTCATCACCGGGGATGCCTCTTCGTCTCCGGCGCTGTATGCCGGGCTCTACCGCAGTTCCGACTCCGGCGCCACCTGGACCACGCTCTATGTGCTGGAAGGCGGCCTGACGCAACCCGAGGTCCGGGACCTGACCGTGGACCCCACCAGTTCCCAGGTCCTCTACCTGGCCACCACCCTGGCCTCCGGCGGCGTCTGGAAATCCTCGGACCGGGGCGCCACCTGGACGCGCGCCGCCACCGGCCTGCCTTCGGGGACCGGTGCGGTCGAGATGCTGCTGGCTACCGAATGGCCCCCCACGGTCCTCTACGCCCGAATCGGCACGAGCCTCTACAAGAGTCAGGACGGCGCGACCTCCTGGCGCCTGCAAAGCACTCTGCCGAAGGCTTCGGGAGCCCTCGAGATCGCGCGTCGCAGGCCCTCCCTGATGTACTTCGCCTGCGGCGCGGAGGTCTACCGCAGCCAGGATGAGGGCGCCACCTGGACCTACCTGGCCTCGCTGCTGCCGGAAGAAGGCCTGAATAACTCGATTGCTGATATCAAGGCCGATGCCCTGAACCCTTCTCTGATCTACGCTTCCATGCGGGGACAAACCGTCTGGATCTCGCGGGACGGCAGGGCAACCTACACCATCGGCGTCTTTAGGAGCCGGGACAGCGGCGCCGCTTGGGAAAACGTCCGCCCGGAAAGCCAGCCGTACTGGATCACCGTTGACCCCACCGGACGCCCGAATGTCTTCTATACGTGGCCGGAGAGCCTGAGCGTCTGCAAGAGCCGTAACGCCGGAACGGGCTGGACCTGCGTTGCCCTGGGGCAGGTCACGGGCGGCATCCGTCTTTGGATCAGTCCTGCCAATCCGGACGTGATGTACGCCGTTGCGGCCGGCGGGCTGTACCGCAGCAGCGACGCGGGCGACTCCTGGACACGCGTCACCGGCACCTTCCGTCCCACGCTGGCCAAACCCTCGGAACCCCTCACCGTCACCCTCCAGCCCGGCACCACCAGCGTCGTTCCGCTCGCGGTGCGGCTGATCGAGAGCACCGCGCAGGCGGTGTCGTTCACGGCCTCCACGTCGGGAGAGTCCTGGCTCTCCATCAGCGCGGCCTCCGGCACGACGCCGGCGACCCTGTCGGTCACCGTGAAAGCGCAGGGGCTCGCGGTGGGCGCCTATAACGCCTCGGTGCGCATCTCGGTGCCCGCCACCGCCAACGGCGAGGTCGTCATCCCGGTGCGCATCACGGTCACCGAACGCCCCTCCAACCTGCCTGAATTCCGCATCTCGACCGTGGCCGGCGAGGGCCGCTATGGCGACGGTGGCGACGGCGGGCCGGCCACTGCCGCATTCCTGGCCAGACCTGAAGGGCTGGCCCTGGACGCCGCCGGCGTTCCCTATGTGGCTGACACTCAGAACAGCCGCATCCGCAAAATCGCTCCGGACGGAAAGATCTCTACTGTCGCGGGTTCCGGCACTTCAGGATACTCTGGAGACGGCAGCAAGGCGGTGGAGGCCAAACTCAACTGGCCGGTCGCGGTCGCCGTAGATACGGACGGTAGCTTCTTCATCGCGGACTCCAGCACCCGCCGCATCCGCAGCGTGGATAAGAACGGACTGATCCGCACCTTCGCGGGCACGGGAGAGAGTTCCCTCTCCAATGCCGCCTGGGGCGTGCGCGGGCTGGCCCTCGACTCCTCCCGGCAGCTCGTTTTCGCCAACTGGCTCTTCGACCGCGTCTATCGCGTGAACTCCCAGGGCGCCGCCACCGCCATCGCCGGCGGGGGCGCAGGCGCCGACAACGTCGCGGCCGCCTCGGCTGCTCTGTCGGAGCCTTACGACGTGGCCTTCGATTCCTCCGGCAACCTCTACCTCGCCGAACGCGGCCGCCACCGCATCCGGAAGGTGGATGCCAAGGGCGTCATCACCACGGTGGCCGGCAACGGCGCCAGTGGTTTCCAGGGTGACGGCGGCCGCGCCGTCCAGGCCTCGCTCGCCTCGCCTCAAGGCCTGGCCGTGGATTCCTCCAACAACCTCTACCTCGCCGACACCGGCAACCACCGTATTCGCATGGTGACCTCCGCCGGCATCATTCAAACCATCGCGGGCACCGGCGAGAAGGGCTATGGCGGAGACGACGGGCCGGCCACTCAGGCCAAGCTGTCGGATCCTTCCGGCCTCGCCGTCGACCGCAACGGCAACCTCTACGTCGCTGACCGCGGCAACAACCGCATCCGCCGCCTGGAGCTGCTGGCCGCCAACGCCCCGCGCATTCAAGCCGTCGCCAACGGCGCCGGATTCCAGCCCGAGATTTCACCGGGCAGTTGGTTTGTAGTCACCGGCACCAACCTGGCGTCCTCCACGCGCACCTGGCGCGACGAGGAAATCGTCGCCGGCGCTCTGCCGCGCGAACTGGATGGGGTGCGCGTGCGGGTCAACGGCGCCGACGCGTTCCTGTACTACATCAGCCCGACGCAGCTGAACGCACTGGCGCCCGACGGCATCCCCGACGGCCCCGCCACCGTCGAGGTAGTCAACGCCGGCGCGCGCAGCTTCGGTTTCACGGTGACCGCCCGCAGCGTCTCGCCGGCCTTTTTCGTGATGCTGCCGCCCTCCGGTATCGCCGCCCGGCACCACCCCGACTATCGCCTGGTGGCCCGGCCCGAGCAGTTCCCTGGCTGCGGCGATCCGCTCGACTGCCCGGTGCGCGAGGCGCAGCCTGGCGAAATCGTCCTGCTCTACGGCACCGGTTTCGGCCCCGTCAATCCGCCCATCCCCGCAGGCAGGCTGTTTGACACGCCCAACCAGATGGCCTCTGGGGTCCGCGTGCGCTTCGGCGACACCTGGGTGGAGGCCATCGGCGCCCTGGCCAGCCCGGGCCTCTACCAGATCGCCGTCCAGGCGCCCGATTCCGCGCCCGACGGCGACCTGGCGGTGGTGGCCGAAGTGGCCGGCAAGCAGTCCCCCGCCGCCAAAATCCCGGTGCGCCGGGGCGAGCCGTAGGACACGCTTCAGCGCGAAACCCGGGCGGGTCCGCCGCCTGGGCCGCTGGAACGTCTGGCGGCGCCAACCAGTCCCCCCGCTCGGTGCACACTGTAAGGTTGTGCCTGGGTCCGCCGATTGAAGGAGACCGTTGCCGTGAAGTGGTTTGATTACGCCGCGCCGCGATCGCTGGAGGAAGCCTGCGAGCTGCTGGCCGCCCATCCCCGGGCGCAACTGCTGGCCGGCGGCACGGATCTGCTGGTGCAACTGCGGTCCGCGCAGAAGGAAACGGATTTCGTGATCGACGTCAAGGGCATCCCCGTTCTCAAAGAACTCCTTCTGCCAGCGGTAGAAAACCGTCGGCTGAAGCCCGACTTCGTCGCAGAGTTTCCAGATCGGCTCCTTCTCCAACAAATGCCGCCTCAGGATGCCGACCTTCTCTTGCGCCGTATAGTGCTTCCGTTCTTCTTTCACGCGTTCTCTCCGCTATCTTAACGGTTGAACGCTCTCTCCACTTCCAGCTGAGGCGGAACACCTCCTCCATTGAGTCGCTAAGGTGCGAGTGACGCCGCACGCCACGCCAATCGCGCCGACGACCCCTCGCAGCGGCGCAACCTCGTAGTCAGCGCCAGCCGATGTCACGAATGCACTCCACCGCCATTCGTGCGGCGATCCTCAGCTTCGCCATACGCGTCTCGAGCATACCCTCGGGCTTCACCGGGTGGTAGAGCATGTTCGGCCTTCCCCCGGGTTTCGCTCGCGATGGCCGGTAGCGCATGGTGCCGAACACGCTAAGAAACCCGCTGCTCGTCCCCCGGGAAGTGTAGAACCGGTTCCGGTGCGGGGGCCGCGAGAACGACCCGCTGCCGCCGAAATCCAGCAGCGTCAGCCCGCCGTCCAGCAGCAGCGTGGGCCACGATACTTCCGGGTAGCCCCGCCAACCCTCCACTTGAGCCTGGTGGATGAACTCCAGCGCGCGATTCGAGATGCGGTAGATGACGTTGAAAGATCGCACATACCTGTCCTGCGGGATAACCTTGGTCGGATGATGAAAACTGTCCCACCACGGCCACCGTGGCTCCTCCGCGAAACGGCGGACATGGCAGGTGACCAGATCGTGGTCGAAGTCCTGGAATGCGCGCAACAACGACTCCCACTCGCCCGTGTAGCGCACGTCATATTCGATGACCCAGTACGTGTCGTAATCCCGATGCGACAGAAAGAAGTCCAGAACGGGAAAGTGGGGGTGATTGACTAATCCGTGCCCCGCCAGCCTCGGGTAGGGCAGGCGGAACAGGTTTTCCTCATCAAACCGGTGACACCGTTGGTGCCGCTCGGCGAGACCCGCCGCGCCAGGCGTGCTGGAATCCAGCAGGAGCCATACATCCGGCGCATCGCCGGCCTTCATGCGGCAGAACTTCGCGTACTCAGCCTGGAGCTCCTGGCCCCACACATGAGTCAGCCACAGCAGCGCGGACCGGGAACCCATAAGCTAATGCCAGCCGGCGGTCTCTTCCACCGCCGCCTTGCCCCCGAGGATGACCTGATCCATGTTCAGGTATTCCCATTCCCCGAAGCGGCCTTTGCTGCAAATGTTGAGGCCGGTCAAGTACTCCAAAGTGGCCTGCGTGTTCGCGCGATGGCTGAGGTCGTAGATGATGTATGCGGGGTCCAGGGTAATCAGTTCGCTCGCCCGCACCCGCCCCCCTGCGGAAACCGGGCGCGCTTCCCGCGGCTTCAGAATGCCCACCGCCACCAGATGCTCCAGAGCCTGTTGGATCAGCGCCGCCCGAGGGTGGGGACGGTACGCCGACTCGCTGATCTCGACCTGGATCGAGCTGCAACCGCGGGGAGCCATCCACGGCGAAAAGCTGCAGGGAAAGCTGACCCGGTGAAAGATCGTCCCCTCTTCCGGGAAGTAGATCCAGTGCATCGACTCTCTGGGGCAGAGCTCCGCTCCCTCCAGACCGACATTCACCGTATGCACGCGGTTGCACTTAAGCCCGGCGGCGCATTCCCGGATCCGCGGCGGAACCGCTTCCCCCAACAGTTGGACCAGTCTGGGCAGCGGGATGCTGGAGATCAAGCGGCCGTAGCGGAGGCGCCGGCCGTGGGCCAGAAGCACTTCCCGACGGATGCCATCCACGCCGGCAACGCCCACCTGCAGCCACAGGCGCTCCGGCGGTATGTGCCGCACAAAGGCCCGGGGGAGCGCCTCAATACCCCCCTCTACCGGGTACCAGAACTGCCGGTTCGGGCCATGCTTCTTCTCCGCAGGCCGCAATGCTCCCAGCAGCACCTCGCGAATCTCCGGCACCGGCACCCGGTCGGCGATCCACTCGTGGCTCATCTCCCGCAGATTCCAGGCCCACTGACGCCGGTTGTAAGGGATCATGAAGTGCTCGGCGATCCCGCGGCCGAAGGTCTCATAGATCCAGGCCTCAAAATGGGCGGGAGGACCGTTTCGCGACACCCCGTAGTGCGCCTCGATCAGCCCCAGGATGTTCGCGGCGATGACCGCGGGCGGCAAGCCGTAGTTGTTCATCTGATAGGGATACTCGGTGTAGACCCCAGCCGTGTAGCAGTAGCTCTGCCGTATCTGCTGGCGCGCATTCCCTTTCAGAAGTCGGTTGCAGATCAGCTCGCTGGCATATGGGTCCCGTGAGTACAGCACATGGATCGCATGATCGAAGGCAAACCCATCCTGAGTCACCGTACGGGCCAGGCCGCCCGCCGCGTGGCCCTGCTCCAAGACCACGTAATCGGTCTTACCATCCTCTTCCAGGTGATAGGCGGCCGACAGCCCGCACAACCCGGCGCCCAGAATCACCCAGGGGTAGTCGCGCTCGCTCACCACATCACCGGGAGGGAAAAGTAAGTCCCGCCGGGCTTTGGGTCGTAACCCAGCACGGAGCAGATTTTTTCCCGTGCTCAGCAAGCATTCATTCCCCTTTGTCCGGTTCGGAACGTCAGGCCAGTGTTTCCTGAGGAAGTCCTGAATGTTCACGATCCTTTCATCCACCAGGCGGTCGGCCAGGTTGAAGACCTCAAAAGCTCCGTTCAGATCGGCGTTCAAGGCCGCCATGAAACCGGCAATCGTATTCTCGACGGATGTGCTGATGTAGAGATTCCAGGGAAACCGCGAGCGCACCCCGGGGAATTCCAGGCGTAAGGAGACGGCCTGGATTCCCTGTCCACGGCACTCCCGCTCCAGGTAACGTTCAAACTCCCGCTTCAGGAAGCCATACAGATTCTGCCCCTCAGCCAGCGTGGGGCAGTAGTTCGTTTCCAGGATGGGGAATTGATCGATCCGCACCGGCCGGTTGATGCCATAGACCTGGCCGGACGAGGCGAAGATGAACTTCGGCACGCCGGCCGCGCGCGCCGCTTCGAACACGTTGACCGATCCCTCGTAGTTGATCCGCCGATAATCGGACTCGGTCGCGCCCGCCACCTGGGGATGCGCCCGGCCGGCGAGGTGGATGACCGCACCGCTTCCCCGGAAGCGCTCCGACAGCCGGCTGCGAAGGTCGAGGATATCGTCCGCAGCGGGGCGAAGGGCGCCGGTCCGGACCAGCAGTCGCTCGGTGAAACGCATCCCGCGTCTCAGCCCTGCGGCCAAGGCGCACGGGATGAGCCCGGTGGCGGTCCCGAGGTACCTGCGGCGCAGAAGATCCACCAGGGGGCCACGCAGCGGGTCGAACACGACCACGTCATAACCCTGCCGGCTCAAGCCGGATTGCAGGATCCGCCCAACAAATCCATTTCCCCCCGTAATCGTTACGGCTTTCCTGCTCAAGATGGTTTGCCCCCCCATCCCCAGGCGGATGGCTGGCCAGAAATCCGCGCAGATATCCCGCGGTGTGCGCCACCTGGGAAACCAGCAGGAGCAACGACCTCCGCGCCGCCTGCGGGCCCCCGCCTTTCGACCACGGCCACAGCAGAAGAGCACAGTAAAAGCTCGCAGACTCCAGTTTCACCCGGCTCCGCCGCCGTTCTGCTTCCAGCCGGTGGAACAGGTATGCGCCGCGCCCGTAGTGAAAATGCTGTTTGAGGAAGGAGCCAAAACTCAGCCGGTGGGCGTGATGCACCACGATGTCCGGCGCATAGACCAGCCGCCGGCCGGCCTCCACCCAGCGTGCGCAGAGGTCGCGGTCCTCCGCGGTTGACCGGAAGTAGCGCGGGCTGAATCCGCCCAACTCGCGAAACTCCTCCGCCGGCACACCCATGTTGTTGCCGGCCCCGAAGGTGGCCTGCTCCGCTGACGCATTGAACTTCGAGAGCAGGTAGTCCACCAGCTCCTGCGTGGCCTGGGAATACGGATTGCCCTTCAGCGCGTTAATCGACCGGCCCGCGACCAGGCAACCCGCGGTGCGCTGAAACTGGTCTTCGTAACGGCACAGCCAGTCCCCGGGGAACCGGCAATCGTCGTCGGTGAAAACCAGATAGCGGCCGCGCGACTGGGCAGCTCCCGAATTCCTGGCCATGCCGCATCCGGCGTGCGGTTGCTGAAGATACTCTAACGGCAGCCGCTGCCGGAGCGCTGCCACTCCCTGGTCAGGAGGCTCCTCATCGCCGTCCTCGACGACGATCACCTCCCAACGCTCCCGGCGGTAGGTCTGCCCCGCCAACGAAACCAAGCACTGCCGCAGTTGTGCTCTCCTGCCCCGCGTGGCAATGATCACCGAGATGAACGGTTGCTCCACGGCCCCTCCGCCATCATACTGGAGCGGTGGACGCCGTGGGGCTGCCTGCGGATGCTGGGCAGCCGCTGCTGGAAGAGACAGGAAGCTGGCCGGCCCCTGGCCCGCGGGCGCCCGAGCGGAGCTGTCCAGCGGACCGCGCGGGTACGTCTCGTCGAATTCGAAGCTGCCGCTGCCCGTGGTGGTTACTACGTACCGGTTGTCCCGTAGCGGAAATTCCCCACCCGCGTGGGCTGGGCGGGAGCCGCCGGCATACGCGCGCGGCTCGCCACGCGGGTTCCCATCCGCGACCGTCAGGGAGCGGCGGTAAAGCTATTCCCGAGACAGGACGCTAGCGGCACGCCTTCTCGAAGCTGGCGCCGATGGCGTCCCAGTCCAGGTTCTTGAAGAAGGCGTCGATGTAGCTGGCGCGCGCCACGCCGTAGTCCAGCAAGTAGGCGTGCTCGTAAACGTCCAGCGCCATGATCGGAACCGCGTTCCACACCGGGAACGTGTTCTGCGCATCCCCGGCGTAGTTGAACAGGTATCCCCAGTCGCGGTCCCAGGCCGTCCAGGCCCATCCTCGTGAAGCCATCCCCGTGGCCTTCAGGTCGGCCCGCCACGCGTCCACCGACCCGAAATCCTTCTCCATCTGCCGCTTCAGCTCCGCCGGCGGCTCCCCGCCCTGGCCGCCCAGGTGGCCGAAGTAGAGCTCGTGGTGCTTCACGCCGCCGATGGCGAAAGTCAGGTCCACCTTGAGCGACCGCAGGTCGCTGAAGGTCTGGTTGGCCGCGCTCAGATCCGGCCCGGCCGCGATCCTGGCCATGATCTCGTTGTACTTGTTGACGTAGCCCTGATAGAGCTTGTAGTGCTCCGTCATGGTGCGGGCCGAAATGCCGTCCAGGTCCCGCATGATGTGGTCGAATCGTCTGGCTTCAATCTTGTGTGGCATCTCAGAATCTCCCTTCACATGGATGCGCATGACCACGGGATGGTCACAGGTTTCTTGCGCTCAGGCGCCCGGGCCGCCCGCCCGTTCGAAGGCCTCGGCCAGGCGGAACATGCCGGCCTCGTCGAAGTGGTTGGCGAGGATCTGCATGCCCACGGGCAGGCCGGCCGCGGTGCGCCCGCAAGGCACGCTCATGCACGGGATCCCCGCCAGGTCGCCGGTGATGGTGTAGATGTCGGAGAGATACATCTCCAGCGGGTCGTCCAGCTTCTCGCCCAGCTTGAACGCCGGAAAGGGCGACACCGGCGTGACGATGGCATCGACTTCCCGGAAAGCCTCCGAGAAATCCCGGGCGATCAGGGTGCGGACCTGCTGAGCCTTGAGGTAGTAGGCGTCGTAGTAGCCGGAACTGAGCACGTACGTGCCCAGCATGATCCGCCGCTTGCACTCCGCGCCGAAGCCTTCCCCGCGCGTGTGGCGGTACATATCGAGCAGGGTCTCGCCCTCCGCCGAGCGTAAGGTGTAGCGCACCCCGTCGTAGCGCGCCAGATTCGAGCTGGCCTCCGCGGTGCAGATGATGTAGTAGCAGCCGATGGCGTAGTCGGTGTGCGGCAGGCTGATCTCGCGGATCTCGCAGCCCAGCCGCCGCAGCACCTCGACGCCCCGCTGGATCAGGTCGCCGGTCTCGCTGGCCAGGCCCTGGAAATACTCGCGCGGCAGGCCGACCCGGACGCCCCGCACCTGCCCGTCCAGCAACGCCCCGTAGTCCGCCACGGGGGCCAAGGCGGAGGTCGAGTCCATCTCGTCGCGCCCGGCCATGATCCTCAACAGCAGAGCCGCGTCGCGCACGTGGCGCGCCAAGGGGCCGATGTGATCCAGCGAGCTGGCAAACGCCACCAGCCCGTAGCGGGAGACGCGTCCGTAGGTGGGTGTCACCCCCACCACCCCGCAGAAGGAGGCCGGCTGGCGGATCGACCCCCCCGTGTCCGAACCCAGCGCCACCACGCTGGTCCCCTGGGCCACCGCCGCCGCCGAGCCGCCGCTCGAGCCGCCCGGCACCCGGTCCGGCGCCACCGGGTTGCGCACCGGGCCGAAGGCCGAGTTCTCGGTCGAGGAACCCATGGCGAACTCGTCGCAGTTGGCCTTGCCCAGGATCACGCCGCCGGCCGCTTCCAGCCGGCTCACCGCCGTGGCGTCGTAGGGAGGCACGTAGCGCGCCAGCAGGCGCGAGCCGCAGGTGGTCCGCACGCCCTGGGTGCAGATGACGTCCTTGACCGCCACGGGCACGCCCGCCAGCGGGCCGGCCTGCTCGCCCCGCGCCAGCTTCTCATCGACGCGCCGGGCGGCCCCCAGCGCCCGCTCCGGGCAGAAGTGCAGGTAGGCGTTGGTCTTCGGGTTCTCCGCCGCGGCGAATCGCAGGGCCTCCGTGGCCAGCTCGACCGCGCTGAAGGCGCGCCGCTCCAGGCCTTCGCGGATCTGGTCGATGGTCAAGGACGGGATGTCCATCCGGCCCTCGCTAGCGTTCGATCACTTTCGGAACCTTGAAAAACCCGCCTCCGGCCAGTGGCGCGTTCGCCACAGCCGCTTCCGGCCCCAGCACCGGGCGCTCGAGGTCCTCGCGCAGCGTGGCCGTCTCCTCGGCGTCGTAGAGCACCTGAGCCATGGGCTGGACGGCGCTCGTATCCAGCTCGTTCAGTTTCTCCATGTGGGTGAGCACCTCGCCCAGGTCCGCCGCCATTCGGCGCACCTCATCCTCGGTCAGTCTGAGGTTGGCCAGATCGGCCACGTACCGGACTTGTGCTTCGCTGAGAATCATCCCGCGGACCTTTTCCTGGAGGCCTTGTAGAGCCGCCGGAGAACCGGATCTTCGATGCCGTCCGCCTCGTCCCGCGTTGCGCGTGCCTCTCCGGCCCGTTGCGGCATGCGGCGCGCCACGCCCAGGCGGAACTCGATGACCCGGACGGCGTCGCCTCCGGTGATCTCCTTCAACCGCCCCAGAATCTGGCCGCTCATGGTCCGGAGCTGGCTCTGCCAGACCAGGTCCTCGACTTCGACCACCAAGCGCGATTCGTGAAACGCCACCGGCCTCGTGTGCGACGCAATCCGTGGCCCGACCGCCTGCGGCCAGGCCGCCCGCGCCAGGTCCTCCGCCGGCAGGCATTCACCGGCGATCTTCAGCCCGCGTATGACCTTCCCGGCGCGCTCCATCTGGGTGTCTGCCATTCTAACAGATCGCCGCGGGGCGGACCCCCATAGGCGCCCGCACCTGTCAAGGCCGTTTTGGCCGTCGCGGTTTGGTGGTCCGTCTGCTACAATTTCAGATTCTGAATTCCTGACACAAATGAGAGAACGAGCGGCTGAGCCCAAAGGAGTCACGAAGATGGCGACTGCGGCTGGCAGACAATCCTATCTCCTTCGATGCACATCTTCCCAACTCACGAGCTTTCAGGTGAACTGGCCAACCACAACGCGCGAATACCTCACCAAGACCAAGAGCGGGACGCTCAGTTTTGAAATACCCGACCAGCAAAGCAAGACCTACAAGGAGAAGTGTCCTTGCTGTGAGCGCATTCTGTCGTGGAGAATTCTGAGCGCGGCCGATATGCGGCGGCGGCTCCTCCTCGCGGCCATTGGTTTGACGTCGTCTGGCGCAGGCCTGCTGCTAGGGGGCGTGATGTGTTTCCCTCGCTGGTATGCGTTTGTCCTCCTGCTCTACGGAGGCATGAATTTCTTCTCGGGAGTGGTCCAGCTCCTCGGCAAAGGTAAGCCTACGTGGGGATTCCTGCTGTATGTTGACCTCAAAAGAGGCTGGCCAGGCAATGTGCAGTTGGTGAATGAGACCCTCGACGGCCACGAACTGTTTCTGATCGGGTGAACAGAGCACCCTCACAATCAGCCTGGTGCGCCGAGAGGTGTTCAGTTCCGCGAGCGATACCAGCCTGCTTCTCTCACACAATTCCTGCTGCGACGCGCGAGAGGGCCGCGGCTTATGACCAGGGCGCTGTCGATGTCCTGCTGGCCGAGCGATTCCGACGGCTTGGCAAGAAGGATCGCGGAGAGGCGGAGGCTGTCGTTCAGGCAGCCACTCTAGCCGCCATGGCAGTGATTGATGAGCCCTGGGGACGACAACTAGCCCAACGCCACTCCCTTGAGTGCCATGGCACCATCTGGATTCTGGAGCAATTACATGCTTTGGGCCTCAAGGCGGCCCGCGAAGTCCGGGGAGACCTGCAGAATCTCCGGACCCGGCGTATCCGCTTCCCACTTCAAGCGGCAAACGAGTTGCTGGTCAGAATCGGAGAGCAGCCGATTGGCGCCGACAGCTTGTGACGCTCAGCGTGTCGCCACACCGCGAGGAGCGCCGATTGGACGAAGGGCGCAGGATCGGTCCCTTGAAGTCCATCCGGGAAACCTGCCAGCTTTCCACCGCGAGTTAAGTTAGCACCTATAGGGCGAACCTCCGAGCCTGTGTTCTCCCCCCTGGCCGAACTCTTCCTTGCGGCCGCATGGCAGTCCGGCTACGGCGCCTGGCGAACGTGTTACTGTTGTAACAACCAAGGCAAGCGCATGAAGTCGAGCAAGCGGCTTTTCCTCTGGAGCCTGCTGGCTGCACTGGCTGGAGCGCAGACCCGGCAGTCGATTGTCATCGACCACAACTCCACGGACATCTCGAGAATCCCGGACCAGTGGATCGAGCGCGCCAAGGCGCTTACCATTCACTACGGGCACACTTCGCACGGCTCCCAGATCCTCTCGGGCCTGGAAGCGCTCCGGCGCGAGAATCCCAAGTACGACTACACGGCGTACTCCGGCCAGCCGCTGGACCTGCCCGCCGCGCAGGGGGCTCTACGCATCTACGACGGCCAGCCCGATGGGACCTACATCACGCCCGACCTCTACTGGAGCGTCGCGGACGGCGATTGCCTCGAGCAGCGTGGCCGCGTCGCGCACCGTGCGCCCGAACGTGCCAATGTGATCCAGCGAGCTGGCGAAGGCGATTAAGCCGTACCGCGACACCCGCCCGTAGGTTGGCGTCACCCCCACCACGCCGCAGAACGAGGCCGGCTGCCGGATCGACCCGCCCGTGTCGGAGCCCAGCGCCACCACCGCCGTTCCCTGCGCCACCGCCGCGCCCGGCCCGCCGCTCGAGCCCCCCGGCACCCGCAGCAAGTCCACCGGGTTGCGCACCGGGCCGAAGGCCGAGTTCTCGGTCGAGGAACCCATGGCGAACTCGTCGCAGTTGGCCTTGCCCAGGATCACGCCGCCGGCCGCTTCCAGCCGGCTCACCGCCGTGGCGTCGTAGGGAGGCACGTAGCGCGCCAGCAGGCGCGAGCCGCAGGTGGTCCGCACGCCCTGGGTGCAGATGACGTCCTTGACCGCCACGGGCACGCCCGCCAGCGGGCCGGCCTGCTCGCCCCGCGCCAGCTTCTCATCGACGCGCCGGGCGGCCCCCAGCGCCCGCTCCGGGCAGAAGTGCAGGTAGGCGTTGGTCTTCGGGTTCTCCGCCGCGGCGAATCGCAGGGCCTCCGTGGCCAGCTCGACCGCGCTGAAGGCGCGCCGCTCCAGGCCTTCGCGGATCTGGTCGATGGTCAAGGACGGGATGTCCATCCGGCCCTCGCTAGCGTTCGATCACTTTCGGAACCTTGAAAAACCCGCCTCCGGCCAGTGGCGCGTTCGCCACAGCCGCTT